>Ga0157364_1002712_pt1 | contig 16749 bp, 6 predicted proteins | sample AttsexASBM2_FD_111476 | JGI IMG/M metagenome (GOLD analysis project Ga0157364, IMG submission 111476) | Fungus gardens microbial communities from leaf cutter ant in Ribeirão Preto, State of São Paulo, Brazil - Atta sexdens ASBM2 | ecosystem: Host-associated > Fungi > Mycelium > Unclassified ... | reverse complement strand
TATTAAAATTTAGTATATTTAAACACATATACATATATTGTTTAATAAATATATTTAGATAATAAATAAATATATTTTGATTTTAGATTATAAATATTAACATGTTTTTCTTTTGAGCCTAGATGAATATTATTATTACTCGGTTATTACTAGTCAAAGCGTCTTGTAAGATTTTGTATTACTACATTAAAACTTTAAGTCTCAAATTTTTTACATATAAATATTTTAAATCTCGAAATATATTGTAAGACTATGACCTTACCTTATGAGAGATCCTCTCCGAGAGAATAATTGAAGCTATCGGTAAGTGGCATCGTCCGTCTATTCTGAACAATTTCCGTGACTCACCTCCCGTACGCTTCCATCTGACATTCGAGAGAGGTATGTAAGGAGAACAACGGTACTCGCATTCGTCGTAATTAATCCACTAATTTACGATACACGCTCGGCACGTTGTACTCCAGGAGCGGTCATATTTATATACCCGGCGAATCGGGTAGAGATATCGCGCGTCGACCGGCCTGGCGATTCGAGACGCGTACGACGATAACCTCGCGATTTGCGTAATAACTATCAGCGGCGCGATCAGCATCCGGTAATACAATCTTTTGTTGCAGTCTGGTCCGCAAAAACCGCACGCTCAGTGTGTGGTATCTGGCTCACGATTTTATGCTCCTTTTTCTTTTTTTCTTATACGTACCATAGCTCGGTATATACATCGCCGTCGCATATAGCGGCCCATTATTCCAGCCCATTTGAGCGACATGCGGACAATGAGGAACACAGGCCACCCGCGGTTTAAGTGTTCCCCGTTCCCCATTGAAAGTGCGAATTCTGCTATGGTGCCTCCTCATACCCGGGTTAACATAGAGCTCATAGATGTAACTATTATGTCACGTGCTGACGGCTGCCACGATATTTTTCACATCTATCGTATTTATCTTTAGATAAATGTACACACAAATCTACGTATTCTCAAATGAGCCAATAAATTATACTAGGCTTGTATAGGTAGAAATATGGTACTGTACTATTGGTATATTTATTAGAGGGAATTACATCTTTTATTCATTTTTTCAAATTGATACAAAATAGTACATAATGCAATATATCACCATTTAATTTTAAATTAATTCAGTATTATAATTAGCGCTTAATCGACAAAATGGAGCTGCTCGATCGGCGGGAGTTAAAAGGTTTCACAGCCTGCTCGTATAATATTGCTGTGATAGCCAAATATCTTTTGCTCATTAGGGATCGTCCGCTCGATACCGGTCAATGATTTACAGCTGTGAATATACTAGTATTTCACGCGCGTAATTGATAATCCTCGCACGGGCCGCTGATTACCGGTATCTGCCAGCGTACCAATTAATTGCGGTTCGATCATTATACTACGCGTTTAATATTATCTGCTATTTCTCTAAGCGCGTTTACAGATAAATACGCACATGCGCAGAAACACGAGCAATATTTTATTTATCGTGACAATTTCGACAGAAATATTTAGTATCTGTGTGCATTATGTTCTCTTTCTCTTTCTTTCTCACTCGCTCATTTACTATAATCTTTGAATATTTTTAAATTGAATAACTTTGTGCTTTTACTTTACATCGGTAGTCAATTTCGATAAAAGTATATTATGCGATTTCTAAATTCCTGAATGAGCATATGTTCCTTTCTACGTTTTCAAATTGTATGAAGAATCTTAGTAGAAGCATCAAGGCAAAACGACCATCGTCGGTATCGTGATATCTTACTGGTTAATTGCGACCGTCGCCTGTAGTCCGTGATTTATGAGACCAAAAACGACGATATCGTTTCTCCAGCTAAAGCCTTATTCTAGATTATTGATTCTTTCCGTAAAACCAGTTAGTCGCGTCGTGTACTTGGGTGAGCAAACTCACACCAATGCCAACAATTTTAATACTATTTAATAGTATTAATTATTGCATCATTCCATCTTTTTAACGATGTATTAATCAATATATGAATTCTATTTGATATGTAGTGATGTTTAATACACTGATAAACTCGCTTGTTCTCTGATTACAAATTTTAATTCATAGAATCAATTTTTGTACACTAAACAACGTTCATGAAATGTAAAGTAATACATTTATTCGCTGAATGAAATCAGCAAGCATATCTCTTTGTTCAAATGTGTTTGGTAGAATTCAAGATTATCGATCGTGACATCGTCGTTTGCTGATCGGGAGCCGCGCAGAGATCGCGATCGTATTTATTTCAGTTGGAGTGATCTGATTATGCACTGCTTATGCATCTCGATGCAAATAGCATGCGAGAACACAGTGGCCTTTGATTCTCGAAAGGCCCTCGCTGTTCTTGGTAGGCCCGAAAGACACCTGAATGGACCCATTTCGCTCCACGGGGTGCCAACATTAATGCGCTATCATCTCAACGGACGTACGAGAATGTATGCGAGTATATAATCGTGACGAGACACTGCGTCCGTTAGCAAGTCGCGACCTGAGATGCGATCGAGAAATTATTATCGATGGAAGAACGCTCGGTCGCGACTCTCCGTTAATTAATAATTCCGCGTAGCATGTGGTTGCAATTTAAACGAGACTTAGCTAACGGTGGTTTACCGGTAAGCGACGCTTAGACTTTAGACGCTAAATTATTCTGTGACCACAATCATGTGTTCACTTAAAAATTTATTTAATACGAGAAAGCTTGCAGTCTATTAGAAATCAAAATTTAATTTACAATTCTGTATTGTTAATTTTCTATTTAAGAAAAAATAAAAAATTAGTTAATGAAAAATAATTTTCATAAAAAAAATGATCATTTTTATAAAAGACTGATTTATGATATTTCTCCAATTAATGCGTGATTGTTTAAATTTTGCTATCAATTTGATCATGTGTAACATTACGAATGAAAAAATTCGATGTCCAGCTATATTTATATCAATTTTAAATTAGAATTAGAATATATGTATATTACATTGAGAAATGTAGATCAAAATGAGACAAAATGAGGCGAATTAATTAAAAGGACCAGGCAATTTTTTGCGTAGAATTTTCGCTAGTTCTCATTAATATTATTACTTTTGTCTCAAATGGACCGCGGTATACCGCATTTGAGCGAAGTTACAAAGTTTAATAAAACAATATAAAATAACTGTACATGCCGGTGAGAAACCGTCGTGCTGGAATTCGGAGCAGGTGAGCCGAAGCAGTGAGTCCTCGCGAATGCATCGATATTTCTGTGTGTATCTATCGAATATTGTATACGCGCATAACACAGACATGCTTGAGCACACACTGTCCGCCACGGAATTATTTTCATACTTTCACGCAAAGTGATTGTTTAGCTAAAGCTGTCGGGGTCTGTTTCCTCGAGCATGAACGATAATTAAATTTATATCCGAGCTTATATGATTACATCGATGTGTGCTCATTATATATGTTACGTATGCCCTTTGGCTGTTTAGCGTGATAATTTTTATATTTTGCGAATAAATAAGTTTTCTTAATTTTATTGTATTGTAGGTATGAGTTGATTGATAAGTAACGTAAGAAACTAAAACGTTTTTTATAGAAATCATTTGTTTCCAAAGTTAAATGACGAATAATTTTTTTTCATGGCAAAATTAGCAATAATGAAAAATCATTTATGAAGGCTACTACCTGCGATTCTATTTAAATTAGCGTCACTAACAACACATCGTGGATACATGAGATCTTTGTGTTATCTCATGATGCTTCTTATAATTTTCATATCGTAGCGTATTGCTTGCGTGAAGTTGGGCGTATGTGACTCGGCATATGTTAGAGATGCTCCGAGGAGACACGTGAGTGACTTGACGTCGTACATACATCTGATATTCTTTGGTGCAAGATCGCCGATCGACCAATGCACAATCGACTTGTCATGATTCATGTTTAATCTAAATCTGATTTACCCATACGCAACTCATCTAAATTCAACCTTATTTCTTGACAGTATAATATTTATTTATGCTTAAAACAATATTTATGTACGCCTGAATATTTTCTGATTATCTAATTTAATTAGTATAAATTTAAAAAGAATTTTAATTTATATTAATTAGATAATTTGAAAATGTTTAATTTTTATTTATTCTTAAGCGATATAATTTTTAATCTATACAATTTTTTTAATTAAGTATAATTTTTTTTTTGATTTCGTAAATCTCTTGATATTGATATTTCATGAAATTTACTTTTTTTATTTCTCTCAATTAATACATGAAAAGAACAGTTTTGTTAAAATATCTAAAAATTTAACATACAGATCTAAAAATAATTTTATTTAAATCATCAAAATTATTTAGAACGCTTAATTATTGATAACAAAGAAATTAACATTCTAGCAACCAGTTTGAACATTCTCCTTGAACATTACAATTAATTTGATAGTTCAAACAAAAATATTTTTAAAACTGCACCTAACTAAATTTTTATGTACTTCAGTAAAACCATTCTTTTCACGTAAGATTTGTAGGATCGATCATTTATAGAAAATGTACAGATAAATGTAAATATAAGTCGATTAGTAATTAATGAGAAAGTTGCAATATCTAGAAATCGAATCACGGAACTCTTGGAAAGTCCGTTGATCTTATTCCGTGGCTTATCGACGATTGTAAATAATCCTCGCGACGAGTCACGATCGTCACACGAGGCTGGGCTTGTGTGTGATTCAGCACGTGAGAAAGAAACACATATGGCATGATGGGTGACTGACATTCTCGAGGGAGGCGCGACTTGCGACACTTTCGGATCATCGACCGACTGGACTGATGTTTCTTAAAAATCGACGAGCTCGCGATGTGATCTCGCGAAACCTCGGTGTATAGCCGTCGCGAATATGTTAGTCGTCTCGTAGGCGAGACTTCTTTCATGCACGTCTCATCGTCACACTTTTCGCGATTCATTCGCAGCTTATCGTGCCTCGGTGGATACAAACTTGCCTTCTAGAACGAGTTCGATCGATCAATCAATCGATTTTCCAATTACTCTGTTCAGTGTAGTGCAATGCATCCTGGATCATTTCTTAAGCGCAAATTGATGCAGGTTCTGAAAAAGAGTTCGCTAGAGAGATAAATATAGGCAGCTCGTTGACGAATGATCGATACCCAGATTCTTATCGTTTCGAAGTCTTTAATTTCAATAAAAGATTTTTCCTATTATACAATGATAAAAAAATTGTTCTTTTAACTAAATTAATTTAGTCGTCTTTATTTCTTTCGTTGGAGAATATATGTATTTAAATCAAATATAATATTTTTTGCTAAGATATCTACATTTCTTCTTCATCGAAAGAGATAAAAACGAATCAAATTAATTTAATATATATATGTATGTATGTATTGTATGTATAGAGAAGAACAAAATGTTTATTTGATTAAATTAATCAAGTGGTAATTGCATATTTCAAAATAATTTATATTACTATTGCCTTTTCATATTACTATTTCGCATTTAATCAGAATTATTTTTCCTTTCCGTTTGCATATTAAACTCAATAACTATCCGGCGAGCAGCAAATCACAATGGTTTAATGCACCGCTTAACAGATTGTGTCAAATTGAACCCATGCGTACTATACTATTCTTGTTTGATATCACGTATAAACTATGTACCACGTGGCAGTATATCGATTATCTGAAAAATCGATCAACTATCGAATAAATTGCCGCGCTCGCGGATACCGCGTAATAATATCCAACATTATGAAGAAATCCTTTCCCCTATTGTTATTTTACGTTTCTGACGGTAGTTATACGGCCTTCTGAAATTCGAGATCGATATACCGCCCAAGATCAATATACCCGCGACTACCGATCGGTTGAAGATCTGCATTCCGCGATCAAAGTCGTAAGCGGTCTCATATGAAATTCACGGCGGAAAAATTTGGGTTTATCCTTATGCTAATCGACTTATTTTCATTCCATTAGAAATTATATTAATTTCACGAATAGATATGGCTTATTATTATAACGGAAAGATGATAATTCTATATAATTTTTATATCATTCATTATCGAAAAGAATTTCTTTGATTTTATAGCCTATATTTATATAATAAATACTTTATTATAATGCCTTAATATAATAGATGAATATAGTTAAAATTAAATTAATAAAATTTGTACTAATTTCATCAAGATTAAAAAATTTTTAAGATTAAAAAAATTTAATTTCTTGAATTCTTTTAATATATAAAGAAAGACTTGATACTCAGAGAAGAAAGGTAATAAAGAGTCGTTTATTGTTCTCTTTTGCTTGACAAAATCCTCTTTATAGAGAGGAGGAAGTGTTTCGCTTTATATGCTTAAGCGCGAACTGGAACAGGTTGAGTTTAATGTCTGCCGCTGGCGGCTGGAATCGAATGTAATGCCGTTTGGGCTTGGCGTTCGTCGGGTACTGAATCTTCTCAACGCCCACTATGTGTCGTCGATGTTCTTCTCTTCCTTTCTCAACTATCCTCGTTCTCTTTCCGTGTCTCTCTTCGGCGTGCACTATTGGCGTGTCGCAGTTTCATTTTACTTTCTTGAGGCGAGTCCTCACGATGTAAATCCTATTAATAAAGGGTTTACTTTGAAATATTTGCGCGGAATAACTAACAGAAATTACTGACAGGATTGCTCATTTAGGCAGAAAATAGGCTATAGAAGTTCTATAATTTTATGAGGGTATAATAAAAGCAGATATCGGTTGTTTATCGAGTGCTATAATCTCATTGCTATTCGATACGTTTCCGGGAAGATGAAATGCGCCGATAAAACATCGTTCTTCGCGTGCTTGTATCTTCAAATGTATGTCGCATACGTAGCGAAGGTAACATTATATTTTTTATATTTCAATTTTGATTTGAAAATGAGTTAATAATTACAAAATGAATAAAAAAGTAGGTAAATAATAACATACGAAACTTCTTCCTCTTTATTTATATTTGAAATAATAGATACAATAAACTACTAACTGATTTTAGATAATTGCAGTAAAATAATGAATTTTTTTACGAAGTTATGAATTACATCCGATCCCAATTTTGTTATTAAAGAGTTAATTTTGATGAGGAATATATTACTCTTCAATAATTTCTTATTTATTTATGCCATTATTAATGTCATCATTTGTAAATTACCGTCTTATTTTATTTAAACTAACAGGTTTTAATTATCTTTATTTAATTTTACATATATATTGATGAAATTGAGATTTGTGCTACTAATAATTCTCTTAAACGTCTGCCGCTTAGGCTAATTGGCTTGTCATCTTATCACGTTGGGACTATTAAGTTTCAATAATTGGCGATTGCCGATCGGTTTTGTCGCGTTACGATCTACGCGATCAATTGTACTGGTAACTATCGTATAACAGCGGCGCTTTAACCATGTTCATTATCGCCTACGGGAGAGGCAGGCACGAAATTAGAGGACAGTTCGACAAACTGGTTGCCGGTGGCCGGCTTAATTAACGCCGAGCCAATCGCCTCTGTCCTGCGCCGCTTAATTGATTTGCAAACGTCGTCGTCTCGAGTCCGCGGTCACGATCGTGATCTCGATCTACCAGCCGATGGGATCGCGCACCGACAATTTGTCTTGTTCCTTTCGCGCTCAAGACGTTCACTAAAGCTAGCGTCTCGAAAAGAGAGAAAGAAGAAGAAAATAAATAACTTTTAAAACTTCTTCTGAAAAATATTTTTATTTTTGTCTTACAAAATTGTACATATAAACAAAAGACTATAGAGACATTACATTTTTATAGAAAATATTTCATTTAAAAGAAGCGGTAGATATTTATAAAATTAATTTTGCTATAAAAGCTATTTATGAAGCATATTCAAGCATACCTTTGCATTTTCTAAGTATTTAATGCTCGTGATTATGTTTATATTCATTCCGTGATCACTGAACTTTATAAATCTGAATTATCGATAGTGAATTCACAGTTGCGTTCATCATGGATTCCGTGATTGCAACTTACAGTTGTCGCGATCTACGATCATGGTATAGCAGTGTATAAGGATGCGTCTCGTGATATGATAAATCTAGCGCGATTGTAATACACGCACGCTTGGGTCCACATATCATGAATTATCGAATCGGCAGTTAAGCCCGACTTTTTGGATCGTTAATTTTGAAAAGCGATGGATACCGCGTAATGGTCAAAGTGTCATATATCTTGGCGATTAAAAGAAAAAGAAGGAGCGAAAGAAAGCGAGGGAGGGGAGAGAGAGAGAGAGAGAGAGAGAGAAAGAGAAAGAGAGAGTCGGGATTGTACACGAGTGAAGCTGACGAGTGACATCGTAAGTACCGTTAATCCTATTAAAGGAGGACTACTAGCTTCTCGCGGGCGCAGCTCCGGTAGCCGTCGGAAACCGATACTCCTTAAAGCAGAGGTAATCGTGTTCGGGTCCTGAGAAAGAGCTTGTTATTTCTCTAATCCACCTGCAGTCTAGGAATCTCCGCGATATGAGAGCTCGGAGAGCCTGCATGTTCTCGGCATTCTGAACGTTCACCTATACGACTTCCTTCGCACGCGGCAAGAGATCACGATCGATCGAGTCGATTGGGTTACTCGCGACTCACCCTGTATAATTAAGAGGAAAATTGTAACCTCGATTAGATTGGAATTCCAAGATATTTCTAGACGGAACCTAAAGCCAGACCGCGTCGCCGTCATGTATATATTTCATTTCGCGTTTCGGATCGAGGGGCGGAGAGAACCCAGAGAAGGCAGTCCGCGGGATCCAAAGAATTTAGAGAAACACGCGTTTGATCTTTGTACGATAACCCGCGTACCGCCTGTGATCTCGACATGATAATGTCGATTTACCATCGATTGAGATTTGATTCTAGAATGAATTGCGTTTATAAGATACGCAATGTACCGCAAAATATATCCGTGGAAAGGAAATCTGTGTTCGAAATCAATCACGAGCAAGTTAATTTCGTGTAGATACGCTCGCGAGATTAATATTTTAACGTGAGATAATATTGGTATTTTAAACAATCTGTATATACATATATATAAACAAAAATGCATGAAACATTAATCGTTTAATAAAGAAAATTTTTAATAAAGTAAAAAAATTGTGTGTGTGTGTGTGTGTGTATGAATATATTATATAGGGTGTCCCATAACAATTAATTAACATTTCAAGAGATGAACTTGCCAAATTTCTTTACCAATTTTGACTCAGATTAATATCTACCGAATTAAAGTTAATCAGTTATATATAGTATACAGAAGTATAATATTGGGTTGCCCGGAAAATTCGTGCCGATTTTGAAGGAAAATTGAAACGCAAAAGATTTAAATTTTAGTATATATTTATTAAATTATGTATAGGTTAGTCGGCACGAACTTTCCGGACAACCCAAGTAGTATGCCATGGGACTCCTCGCGCTTGCTATGCACTATCCTGATTGAAACTTTATTCTAATTTTTCATATTAACAATAAATAAATAAATCAATAAATTCATAAATAGATAGGATAAAAAAAGTATGGCCTGAGCCAAAATCGACAAAGGAACTTTTAGTTCAAAATTTCATCCTCGTTCACTCCCTGAAATATTAATTAATGGTTCTGGGACACTCTGTGTACATTTACTAAAACATAAGTGAAGTAGATGATCTAAATATATATTACCGACAAATTACTAGAAAAATCGATCTTTCTTTAATCAGTTGCCATGATTTTGATCGCTAAGTGCGATTGAAGCACTTTACGGGTTGCTTTCTTGAGACGCTCAGTAATGGACATGTAAGATCGAAGACTGGCAGACTTGCACACATGTACACACGTCGGACTGAATCGCGAAAAATGGCACGAGCCTAGTTAGATGTCGATCAATCATGGGCAGCACTCGGTTGCGAAATTAAACACTCGGAACATGCGCCAGGCGAGGCGAGCGCGTACGTGACCCTCGTAAAATTCGAACAATCGGTCGTATTATCTCGCGTGCAATATTACGCCCGACATAGTCAACTTTCGTAGACCGAATTAGCAGAACGAGGAGAAACAAACGAGCGATCGTTTTTCAAGACGAGATCGCCGTTGGCTAATCAGGAAAAATCCTTTCTGCTTTCTATCGGCGCGAATTATGCGGCTGAGTAGTTCGGGATCGTAAAAGCATCGTAATGTTATGCGCCATTGCGATTGGCACACAATCACCCTAAAGCAGCGTTTGACGTACAATAATATAATAGCACATTTAAACGATCTAATGTAATAATACAGCGTAATGACGATTATGCGTTACGTGTGATTCGCAATGGGATTATTATATACACAACGAAGTTAATGAAATGACAAGCATTTTATTGTTAATATGTTGAGATGCGTAACGTACACAATTAATACAATATTATGTAATCGATATATAACTATATATAATAATATAGTATATTATAACTAACAGTAAAATGTTTAGGATATGTTGCATTAGATATTGTGACTTTCGAAAATTATGAAGCTAAATTGTTTTTAAACTGACAGATTCAATTATCTGTAAGTTCCACTTGCGTCAAACAATCAATTAGCGCCACGCGTTGGCAATGCGTTTTTCCGTGTCTCTTGTCGATCGAAATTTCTCATGACAGTTGCACGATGTTGACCGGTGAACGCGGTCATACCGCCTTTAAGTAGTAATTATCGCTGCAATTAAGTGTTTCAGGTGAACCCGAGCGACGTGTTTTACTGCTTCTTCGATCGGTATTTTTCACTGATATTCTCGGGACCGACCGTCGTATATCACCGCCATTGGCCGGTGTTGAAACATGTAATTAAGAACTCGCGCGAATATGGTGGCCTGCCAGTCGTATAATGCTTTGAAACTTGTTAGACGGTATTCCACACCATTGTGCATCATTGTAAGCAGCGCGATACAATGGGCACCCTTCACGTATGCTGTTTCATTATACATATTGCAGCCTGTTTCGCTAATAACGTTAATATTATTGTACAAAAATTAAATCGGAAATGCATCTTGCGCGCAATTATATTTCGATCTTAATCTTTTTTAACGATATAATTGAATTATTTATTAATACATGACCAGCGTCTCTTTTTAATTCAGTCAGTTAATATGCTTATATAAATATTGATATTAAAAAAATGCTTCTAAATAGAAAGCTTGGAGCTTTATTGCCAGAATAAAAATTACTAACAGTAATGAAAAGATAAAACAAATTGTTTCCCTCTATATATTTTTGTGATTTATTTAGAATCGCTTCATTATATACACGACCAATTGCTTCAGGTCAGATAGCGTCATAGTTGCGTAGTGATATTCGGCGATTTACGAATGTGGAGAATAAACTGAAAACACACAACTCTCGCTCTCCAATGTTTAAAACGAATTTAAATATTGTTAATTTAACAGAACATTAGATAAATTATTCAAGATGTCTCATTTTCATGATGAATATTTTATTATATAGACTATTATATATATATTTAGATTTTGAATAAATATTAAAAGATATATACGTGGCCTGTAATTTTATAATTCGTCACGGTAACTTTCGATATGGCGCGCAGCACGAAAACGCGACGAAGCGATGTGAAACGCTCGTCTGCCATCGACACTGATGAATTAAATTCACCCTAAGAGACATGCACATGCTTTTCACCGTGTGGGAGTATATTATATCAAAAACATTAGACGCGTGTGCCTAGATAAGTGGCTAGATATTACGCGCCCCTTATTCGTGAGTGAAATTCGAAGCTCATTGTTGGCTCCACGTCAGGTGGAAATTTTCACGTGAGAGGAATGTTCATTTTTATTTTCAAGATGCCATGCTCGTCGAGGATAATTGATTAACTTTTTCAAACAAGATCCATTGTATCCGATCTTATTCATGAAGCTTCAAAGCGAATAAAATCCATTGTATCCGTGAGTCCATAGTTATAGGAAGGAATATTGCGCTTTCTATTGAGCTGTATTACATAAGTATGATTTTCATTTCTGATTTTATATAAGTACGCAAAATGACTTGAAAACGATTTATTTACATTTCATATTATTTACAACCACATTATAAACGTTATAAAAATCAAATTATCTCATATTAACAGTTGCAGTATTACGAAAATGTGCGTTTCACGTGTTTATGTTGATATCTCATAGCTTTAATAGCCATACCGTTGGCAATATCACCTGTTTTAACACACACATATACGATAATTTACTCTAAATTGTATCCACATACTTGAACGCTGCAATAACTCGCAAGTATCGCCTTACACGTGTTATTTAACACGTTGCGCGGGTATAATCGTAGAATCTTCTCGTTAAATATCTCATTCAATCACCTCGTTACTTATCGCTTCTCCGACGATGAAGGAAGTAATGGAAAGCAAGGATGTGAGAGGTACTGTTTCGCAGATGGGATCCTTTCGCGTAGCCCGCGCGCGAATTGCGATTTCCGCATCACGGGGCTATCAATCATCGCCCATCGCGGAAAAGGCCCCGACGCACGATTCTCAACTACTGATTGGCCCCGGAATCGTTCACGCGTCATTAGCGCATCGCGGCTGTCCGCTCTAATTAATTGTCCTACGTCAAGATCCCATCGCGCAGATTTCTACTCGCTGCGCCGCGCCGTGAAGTATCCGTAGGTGGAACTTTCTGACATTTCGCTCTGGACTTCCTACGATCGTTCGCGCAAAAGTATTATGCATTTCATGCGCGGAAGATGAAGTCAATAGCTAACATTCGCGACATAATATTTCCATTATTCGTCGGCATTTTATTTAAAAAAAAATATAATTAATTTTGTACATCTTTGAGGGAATCAAATTATTGTAACTAGAAATCATTGTAATTAAGTGGCCCAAAATTTCACGGCTGTGAAATTATTAACTACGACAATACAACGGATTCCATGTGTTTGTATTACCGTATTAAAGTAGAGCCTCGACATCCGGCAGCAACAAGTTAAATTAGCCATTAATATCAATTACATTTGACGTAATTCATGGAAACCACCTTATCTCCCACATAATTGCGTTCTCGTACCAGTCACCTTTATTAGAGAATCGTCTCGCTTAATTTCGTTCAATCAAATGATACGGGTCCACCTAGATGATTATCTGTACGGTTCGGCTCGCCGCCGAATTTAGCTGTCTCTAAAGTCCAGTGTATTATAACTACACCTGGGCTCATGCGGGCTCCATCCGAAGTAGAATTAATTCGTATACCAATATCAGCCCGCAGGTATGCCGGCAACATCGTATTAGAATTTCCGATCTTATTCTCATGGGATCTTCTTCTGCGGATGATTCACTTGGTTTTATAAATTTATATTAATTCTTAAATTTTAAATCTTTTTAATCGTTTAATTAAACTTGTGTTAATGCAATTTCAACGATTATTAGAATCAAATAAAAATTATAATTTTAAATTTCTTTTAAAATTACTAATAAGATTTATTAATAATAATGATATACCACATGTATTATGTATTTAATTATATAATAAAAAGTGCATTAAAATTTTTTGTGATGGGATTAAAAAATTATTCATCATCACATGACTTACAATCTTTCCCATGATGATAATGCTTGTGGATCGGTTTGGTCCAAACTTGCCACCCTTCTAATCGTCATCGGGGTGGAAACATTGTTAAGTGATGGAGGGGAAGAAGGAGTAAAAGGGACACGCTCAATATGCCTCGTGCCAATATTATCAGCTCCCTTTGCTAGGGAACATAACGATTGATGCACCAGTCCCACGCTCGTAAGGTCACGTGCCATTTTCAGGACCTGCATAGTGTACTGGTCCGTGTGATTCTACAAAAAGTACTTTCCATCGCGAATGTCATTCCCCTTCCTGTACTTTAAAAGATTTATTTCATCCCTCCATTTGTAATTTGTGCGTATCGTTACTGTATCCATCCTACAAACGACGAATGGTGTCAATGACTTAATTAATCAAAAGGCAAAATATAGATGAATTATAATTATGTGTAAATAATAATATAATTAATAAAAAATAATAATAACGGTTGTGGTCAACGCAGTTATTAGGTTATCTTATATTTATTTAGTTTATTTATTTATTTAGTTTATTATATAAACCTTGATGTGATTTTGGCGCAATAAAAAATTGACATTCCGACTCCTCTTTGAATCATCCTCAGAAAGAATTATAATAACAATTTCTTATTCCGCAATCAATTTCTTCATGTAATGTGTGGGTTTCCCAACAATTCCCAAAAATTTTTTGTTATCTAAATATTTTATCTATATAATGGAATGCGGCGCTTATGATGAGTGTAGGAGGAGAAATTTAAGATAATTATAATTGACAATGTATTGTATGTGTTTCTCCAATTCGTATTTGGTTTTCAATTGATTCCAATAGTCTGCCAACTGTTGGGAAATTCACATGAAGAATTGATTGTGGAATAAGAAATTGTTATTATGGATAATTCTTTCTGGGGATGAATCAAAAAGGAATCGCAACGTTAATTTTCTATTGCATGTGTTCGTCGGAATCACATCAAGGTTTATATAATTGACTCTCACAGCCGTTATTTTTTATTAAATTTGTGAAGTCCTTGCTTTCATTAAATTTGAATATAATTAATATTTGGTTGTAGATATATTTATAAAAATGTGTGCACATGTGCCCTTCTTTGTAGCCGTTCGTGTTGTCTTTGCTACTGCGGACAATGTCTACGACATAATAATTAGATTACCATTGTGACATATGTTTGCGTGTGTTTTGGCGTCATTGAATCAGTGTAGATGGTAAATAGGATGTGTCGGCTCGCGGGACACATCGCGATTAAAATTACATTGTGTTTTTTTTTCTGTCGCACTTGTAATGTTTTGCGAACAATTTGCAATTTTTTTGTTGATTATTTTTTATTTTGACGGTCAAAATTCGAGGAATAAATTTATGTAATTTAAAATTATGTAAGATTGTGAAAAATAATTGTAAACACTTTTTTGCAACATATTTGAAGAAATGTTCAAGTCTATTGGACCCATGAATACCAATTAGGACTAATACTCAATCAAACACGCGTAAGGAAATGAACATAATAAAATAGTATGAGTCCACAATAATTCCAATTACGCGATCCACTTACATTGCCGTCTCCGATCAAACGAGCCGCGCATTAATACATACAGTAGGTGCGCTGATAGAATTCTAGTCGGTGCGTCGGAAGAATTGCGCGGAACGATGGCACAATGGTGACTTCCGGCGTGAGATCGTCGTATACACGAGCCGCCGAGTGAATTGCAGTTAATGCATTAGCTCCCTGTGCGCGTTGTTCGGGCGTAGGTCAAGGGGTGCCGAGGGCTGATGCGGAACAACCAGCTTCCGATTGGTACGAGTGGCTGCTCTCGCTCCCTGTCGCTCTCTTTTTCTCTCTCCCCTCTTACCTCTCTTTCCGTCGAGGAATATCTCGGATATTCGTACGAGAGGCAAGTCGTCATGTGATTCACAGCCGGATATGCGTCATGGAGAATTTCTAGACGATTGAGCTAAGTGCACGGTGCCGATCGACGATGTCGGACGCAGGTCGCCCTTCTGTATGGCGGATTTATCTCACACCATTAACTACGGCGAACATGCAGTTACGTTGCATCGACTGTGCCATCACCGTCAGTCGTCAGTAGTTTTAAATAGGCCTGCCAAGAATTGGTATACTCGTTGCTTGTCCCTTTCTTCCCTTTCCCTAAATCAATAGAATTTGTATAATATTTTAATAGTCTTATATATTATTTCTTCGCTCAAAATATTTTGAATAAAAGTCAATATTTTAAAACGCGTAATAGAATAATTTCTCGTAATAATAATAATTATATATATAAGATTAAAAATATATAAGACTAAAAAAAATTTTTTTTTATATTCTTTTATATCTATTATTATAAGGGCTATTCGTATTTTAAAATATTAATAACTTTTATTTGAAATATTTAAAACAAAGAAAAATAAATTTTACTAAGATTGTTTTATCAAAACTTTTTGAATGTTTTGTTAGCATAATTTCATTTTCATCTTGTATTACATAAGATATAATAATAATGTCTATTCACCCCATATGTTAGACTCTCTAGACCATTGTGATTAATTGAGTCCTGTGGATGAAGGTGCCGTTAGCGTTCCCAAGGGTCTGGTTTAGCGTTCAATTTCAGATGGTAACATCGTTTTTGAACATATTGCCTCTATCGTATATTGTACACTTATAAACGCAAACTAGCGCAGAATCCGCGGTCGCGTGTGGGAAAGATATATTCTAGTCCCTGATGAGATCGAAGTCGAAGCGGTTTGACTGCTGAGCTTTATTAGTTAGCAGATAGCTCGGATTACGAGGGGACTCTCTTTGTCTTTCTCAAATAGCTGAGGGCTAGCGAATGGTTTGAGGAAGGGAAGCGCGTACTACGAAATGCAGGACGGATGATGAGTCAAGGGAGAACCTGTTTTCAGTTTCACCCTTTACTCTGGGGAGCGGGGGAATTTAATTGGATCTCTAATTTTCTGGTCAGACCGCTCGACATGCGCCTGCACGGCGAGTAAATTAAGCACTTTGTGGTAATAATGTGGATCATTTTTAATGAGAAGATCAGCCGGCTTTAAGTTCAAAGCAAAGTGATCAATGTGAATGATCGAGACAATTAAAAAAATTGTTTATTGTTATATGTATTTATTATTAAAAATTTGTAATATTCGTTTGCTATAAAAGATCCACAATTTTCAACAATCTTTTTAATTTTGTA
>Ga0157364_1002711_pt1 | contig 16762 bp, 13 predicted proteins | sample AttsexASBM2_FD_111476 | JGI IMG/M metagenome (GOLD analysis project Ga0157364, IMG submission 111476) | Fungus gardens microbial communities from leaf cutter ant in Ribeirão Preto, State of São Paulo, Brazil - Atta sexdens ASBM2 | ecosystem: Host-associated > Fungi > Mycelium > Unclassified ... | reverse complement strand
TTTTCTCTTTCTCTGTCTTTCTCTTAACTGTATCAAAAATAGATTTTATATCCTCAATTATATCTGTTATCATATCTAAATTATATATTTTTATATTATATATTATATATTTTTCATTTTTTATTTTTTTACAGGTCATACGAGGAAGAAATGTCCGAATAACGCGATGGACTGACGAATGAATTTTTTTCAATACAATATTGTAAATAATGTACAGTTTAATGATTGGAATTGTAAAAAACTTAATTAGAATGAAGCAGTGTCAAATACAACTTTATTTCTAAGACTTAACTACTGCTTTATGACTTTTATAAGTGTTAAGATAGGAAGTAGTTTGATAATCATTTAGTGTCATTTTATAGTTTTCATTCATAATTCCATCATCCTAATAAGCGATGTAAATAATAATATTTAATAAATTAAATGACAATTCCTTTGTTATAAGAAAAATTGTTTTTCATTCTCTTTAACTCTTCTTTCTGTGAGTGAAGTGCGATTGTTGCGTTAATTAACATCATTATTAACAATTACCATTATATGTTTCTATTAGCATTCTATTATAATATTGATAAACTTTTTCAAAATATATACTTTTTGTTTCTCAGAGATTAATTTTCTAATTTTTGAAAGGCATAACATAAAAAATTATTGTATCTGAAAGTACATCAAATTTTAATTTTAATAGATTGTTAATCGCAAATTGTTTCTCTTATTTTTGTTTTTGCACTAAAAATTCATTTTACGTGAAAATGAAGATGAGAGGAACATCTCCAATGACCTTGATTTTAACAAATGTTACCTAAGTCATGATCCTGAACAACATTCAAGAAGTTTTAGCCGTCGATCGAACATCTTGGATAATGCTAATATCGGTGGTACTATAACTTTCAAGCCTGATAACTCAATAAGTACTGACTAAAAAAAGACTCTTAAAATGTTTGAAAAGCTCACAAGGTCAGCTATTAAATTCTGGAATACAAAGTAAGATGTTTCGTTTAAAAAAATCGATATGACTTCGATCTAATCTTAGCGACGCCATTTAAAATCAAACAGATATAATTAGTAAATAGATTCGTAATTCTACAACTTTTATCTGAAACATTTTTCTTAAAAATGCTTTGTTTTTTTTCGAGATATTCAACCGCTTCCGGACTTTGAGGTCTATATCGTATTTATGATTTCGCATCTACTGCTAAAATACTTTAAAAGACTCGATTGACCGCACTCAAGACACTTCAAAGCATTTGTAGTGAGACTTTAAGTTTTTGTTCTTGTGACTTATCTAAGGCTTGTTTTTTTAGCTGAATATCTTGCACTATCTCTCTTTATATTTTCTTTGTCTTTGAGGAGAGAAAAAGAAGAAAGATGAATTGTGCAAACTAAAAAGAAGAGATCACTAATGTAAAAAACAAGATACGAATATCTTTTGCAACGAAGGACAGATTTCTTGACTAGGTCGATAAGATAACGGGAATGCAGTTGTATCAAATGAATCATCATTGCAAGTATATATATTGCAAAGATCTAAAATATTTGAAAGTTTCTGAGAAAATCGATTCTTGTATTCATATTTTACGTATAAATATTTTTTGTATAAATATTTATTGTATAAATATTATTTGTATAAATTTTATTGTATAAATATTTCACGAAAGTCATTAAAAAAGGAGGATGAATGTGAAAGAGCAAGTTAACTATAGGAAAGAAATAATATGTGATGTGATGAATGCTTTTGAAAATGTGCAACGGGAAATAAAAATAGAGATGGAGAAATTAAAAGATGAAATGAGATGTAGGGAAAAAGATTGGACAGAGGAAAAAAATAAATTAAAAGAAAGAATAAAGAAATTAGAAGTAACATGCGAAGAATATAATAAAATTAAAAACGAGATAAGACAGTTAGAAAGAACGAAGATGGATAATGAAAGAGAAGATGTGGAATGTGTATGGGATACGAGAATTGAGATGCTGAAAGAGTGGCTTGAAAAATTTGAGGAAGATGAGAAAGATGTAATGCAAGAGGAGAGAAAAAAAAATAATATGAAGGACGCATTGATCTCTCCTATTATTCCAAGTACATCTCAAAGTACAGCTACTTCTATTAATACAGACTTTGGTCGAAATAACAACGATTTTAACTTGATAGAAACTCCTAGCACTTCATCGGGAAGACATGCGCAAAACCAGAATTCGAACATTTTTCAGTTAAATGAATCAAATAGATCAAATACTGCCAATGACAATACAGCACAATTAAAGGATAAAAAAAATCATACTTCCTCGATTAATTTCGGTTTTCAACAATTTTGCGAACAAATCAGCTCAAGCTGCGTCCAGTAATTCTCGCAACATTATGTGTAATTGTAAAAAACCTGCTGTTCTAAGAGCTGAACAATTTGGATCAAATAAGAGTAAGTGGCAATCGTATATAAATATAATTTGTCACGTAAGTTACTTTGGATAATAATAAAATTTGTAATTCCAGGACGTCTATTTTATAAATGCAGTGAAAATGTTTGCAACTTTTTGAAATGGGCAAATGAGGATAGTGCAAAATTTCAAGATAATGCAGGGAAGAAACATTCAATGGTATCAAGACCAGATAAAAACAGCGATAACTTTTCTCGCCGTAGCACTTCTAAGGACAATTCTAGGGACAATCCATCCACAAATATTATGTGTAACTGTAATCAGCCGCTCAAAAGTAAAATCTTCGATCAGAAAGAACAACAAAACTTTTTACGATTAATAACACATGACGTTAATAATTAATTAATTAATTGAAGTCTTAATGTCGCTAATTAGCAGCTTCATTATGTATCTAATACAAAAATAATTTTGTGAATTTTTTTAGGATGATGGTTTACAAAGATAGCCCTAAAAAGGGACGACTATTTTATAGATGTCCCAAGGGTCCAACTTCCACTTGTCATTTTTTTAAGTGGGCAGATAAGGATGATAACCGAATTCCTGAAAACGCCAAAAAGCCCAAACTTATCAGGCGTAAGAGAAAATGTGGAATTTGCGGAATAGAAGGTAATAATGAAGAAGAAAGTTTGAAGAATTCATTTTTTTGTTATTTTTTCTTTTCTTTACAGTTCCGACCGAAACTTTTACCAAAAGTGAATGAAGAAAACGAACACTCATTACATGTCAATTTTGACTGAAACCATAACTCTTTTTTATAAATATTAATTTTAATATGCGTTGTTTCAATAATTAAATTATGATGATTTATGAAGAAAAAGCACTTATATTTTTTGACCAAAATTGACACAATCAAAATTTCGGTTTTTTATTTGGGCCCAAATTTAATTATTGTTTCAGTAAATTATGATATTTATAAAGAAATATGATACAAGGGAATGTCTATATTGGGTTGTCCGGAAAGTTCATGCCGCAAAAGATTTAAATTTAATAAATGAAATTAAAAATTTAAATCTTCTGCGTTTCAATTTTCCTTCAAAATTGGCATGAACTTTCCGGACAACCCAATACATATGGCCTTTATAGGATTCCTATTTTTTAATTTTAGTTTCGGTTGAAATTGACATGTAGAGTGTTTTGGTTCAGTTTCGACAAAAGTTTCGGTTGGACTCTACTTTTCTCTTTTTGTTTCTTTTATTAATTTTTTTAAAATAACATTTTTATTATTCTCAATTACATCTATTATCATATTCAAATTGTACATATTATATTTTACATTTTGCGTTATATATTCTTTCACAGGTTACATGAGATACAAATGTCCAAATGTAGTCACTCACACACGTTATCTCTCCCTCATGAGTTACATCGATAAAATTTTTCGAAAACAGGAACGTAAATAATATACAGTAACGATTGTAATGATTAGCTTTATAAAAAGCTTAATTAGAATGGAAACGTGTCAAATACTTTTTATTTGTAAGAGTTGATTTCTGCCTTGTAACTCTTTTACAACTATTAAGACTTCTTGGAAAGAAGTTTGATAACAAATTATTGTTATTTTATAGTTATTTTATAATTCTTATTTATATTCTAGTTTTATAGTTTCTATTTATATATAGTAAGCAAGTAATAATGTTTAATGGTTCAAACGACAACTCTTTTGTTAAGAGAAAAATTTTTTAGTTTCTCTAATTCTTCCTTTTGTGAGTGAACTTCGGCAGTTGTTTGTGTTAACTAAAAAAACATAAAATGTAATTGTCGATACTTATCATTATATGTTTTTATTACGTTCTACTTTTATTCTTAATATTGATAAACTTTTTCCTTGTGTACACACACACACACACACACACACACACACACACACACACACGCGCACGCACGCATATATATACTTTATAGATTCAGTATTATAATTTTATTATATATCTTATATATTATATATTGTTTCAAAAATAAATTTATTATAATTTTTTAAAAAGTATTATATAAAAAAAGATTACCATATCTAAAAGTACGTCAAACTTTAGCTTTAACAGATTATTCTCTTCCTCCAGTCGTCTCACTTCTTTTTTTAATTTTTCATTCTCTTTGAAAGTACTTCCCACCTTACCAGACTCTAGAACAAAATTATTCATTTTTTTATTATTTGAGATAAAAATGCAAAAGTTTCTGTTTAGTAAATGAATGTTATTCACCTGGAATCCATAGGCCAGCCTCAAAAATAGCTTCCTGATCTCCAAGGCGGAGGCGTATAGGGCCTACTTCTGGGCCGAGTTCCTTCTCTATTCGTTTAGGGCTTAAATTTTTATTTGCCAGGAAAACGGACGCCTTCCTAGTTGGTGTCTTCTTGGGAGAAAACTTATTGAAGAATAAGGGCATCGCTAAATGATTTTTAAAATTAGCATGGACAAGCAGACAGTTTACCTAATCATTACAAAAAAGAATAATGGAACTTCGAACGCGACAATCATTGTCTTACATTATAAATATTTTGTAACATCTTAAATAATATTTTCTATCATTTATCTTTAAATTTCTTTTCACAGTTGAAACTGTTGCACGAAACGCGAAATGCGTCACGTTTGTTTATCCTGCCGTTGCCTTGGCAATCCTTTTGAATTTAAAATGGAAGGGCGGATTATCGAAGGATCGATTGCTATCGACTATTGAAGGATCGATTGTCTTCGTTTTCAGTTCGATTAATTTCTATGCTTTTTTTCAATGTTGCTGGCTTTATTTACAAGAATCCCCCCGAATTTTGAAGGAATCAATTGTAAGTCTATTTAATTAATAATTGTAGTTTGTGCTGTGTTTTCGTTTCACGCATGACGCGCATGCTGCATTATTTATTCTTGTCTTTCACCGAATGTTAAACAAGGATAAATGATGCATATCATGCGTATCATGCATGAAACAGAACGCAGCCTTGCTTTACTTATCTTACACTATTTCCACTCAACATCTTTGCTTTCTCTTTCTTTATCTTCTTAACATCTGAATATTTATTCAAAATTAATATTTCATTGTAAAATTTGAAATATTTCAGAAATTTTTCGTGAATTATTTCTAAAATATGAATATGTCCAGGAAATTTTTTAAATATCTTTTTTTTACAATATTTGTACATTTCTTAAGTATTTTTGTAAACCATTATTAATGTAATAATTAAATATTTTACATATGTTTACAAAATATTTCAAAAAATAATTTACATAAATATTTCATGTTGATAGATTTGTTCTTTTTAATTGAATAATTCATCTTCAGTATGAAAAGAAAAAGAAAACGATAAAAATGAACTGTGCAAAAACAACTAAAAAATTTAGTTAAAAAGAACAATCCTTTTGATTTGGGTACTTGGTATCTTTTCCGCGCGAGGCCTCTCAGCTCGCTTTAGTTTTACTATATCAAGTACAGTTCCTGTACTTTGTTAATCTTGTTCCCTCAGTTCCCTATTATTATCTATACTGTCATTACTATCATTCATTTAAAGGAATAACGATCGAACAACGGAGTCGAGACAAAACGAGGCAGAGTGCAAAGTACAAGCGAACTGTCATGCTGCGTTCCTGCGACACAATGAGTAACGGGAAGTTGTGTAACGTTTTCGCGCGGTAAAAGCGTCATCCGCGTCTCATTCCCGTTCGCTTCAGTTCGCTTTCGTCGACAGCACCGGTAAAACCATGGCCTGGCTTGGCACGATCGCAAACAACGTTCTGCGGAACATCGTCTTCTCGGACACACCGCCGAACGTCGTCCAGGAGGTGCGGCCAGATCAGTACAGCAATCGGCATATACATTCCCGTGAGGACGGCATTGTTCTCTACGGCCCTGGCGGTAAGAATCAGGACAAATACGAGATTGTCCTACACAGGCCATGTACGGAGACCTTACATCAAGCATACAGGTATATTTTATTATTGATTTATTATTTTGATGTAAAAGAATATTGTAATTATAAGAATATGTGTTTTTTGTAAATTATATGAAATATATAAATAACTACACACAGAAGAATATCATTCTACGGAGAGAATTTTTTCTTAGTTTATCCTGAAAATGTAATAGTGTGAGACATCATTGTATTTCGAAAAATTTTAATGTAAATCTTTCTCATTCATTAATAAAACTACAATAAAGTATAAAATAAATTTGATTAATTTTATTGAAGTATATGATAAAAATCTTTCAACTATTATATTACACACATACACACACTATCACACTACCATATTTTTAGGGTAAATTTTAAAGGAAAATTTTCTCTATATGTACTACTGCTAAGAAAAGTGATTAAGTATTCATTATCACTTACCTTTTTTTCTTTCAAGTAATGATTATCTTTAACAAAGAATATTTTCTTGATAATCTTAAAATATACTCATTATAAAGTTTAGAAAAATTTATTATATTCAAAACAAGAAATTTTCTTTTGAAGAATATGAATTTTATTGAAGTGATTTTATAATAAGCAAATCTTTATTTTTAGTGATCTTGATTGAAATATATAATTGTTTATTAAGACTCTGAATATATTTTGAATAAATTTGATGTTTGTAATGAACTTGTAACAGACTTGTGGATACATGAACTTTTAAAAAAATTTGAAAAAGTAAATTATATTTAAGTATGTTACATATTATTTTTCTGTACACAATTATTATGTACATAATTATTGTTTTCATGGAAGCAGTTACATTGCTATTTAAGTTGATAATCCTCATAAAAACATTTGTCTTGAATTTATTTACTGATAGCAGAATGTTTGTATTTTATATTATCTATCATTTTTCTATTGATTTTTATTAAATTTGCAAAACTTTGATATCTTCTTGACTTTTCAATATTTTGTTTTCAGTTTGTTTCGATCAGAAACTCTAGATGGTGCAGAGACAAGATTCTTAATATATAAAGACAAAGTCCCTGTACTTGTGCAGATAGTACGTGAGGTAATGTTTCTTCATATTTTGTTTATATTTATATATTGTATAAACAAAAAGTATACTTTAAAGAAATAATATTCCCATATTATACATTTATCTTCCATACACAATTTAAAAATAATTTGTTATTAAAAAAAATTTTATATGTATAATTGATAATAATTAATCTTATTCTTTTTCTCTGAAATGAAAGATGTGCCATGTTGGAAAAATTCAAAAACTCTGCGACACTCTGGTAGAACACCCCACATGGACTCTAGCACATTTAGCAGCCTACTTTGCTCTCCACGATGCATTCATGCACGCGATCGTCAACAGTCAGCTCAACAGCGGGGACTCAGAAACTGGTATTTCGCCTCTGCAAGTCGCCGTACAAACTAATAATTTGCGCACCGTCGAGATGCTGATAGCAGCGAAGAGTTCGCTGGAACATTTGGATCATAATGCGAATACAGTTTATCATTATGCAGCTACATCCACCAAAGAGATCATTCTTGCTTTGGGCTCTGGTCTTCCAAACAGTTTGAACAGTCGTAACAGCAACGGTCACACTCCCATGCATGTCGCTTGTCTGAACGATAAACCCGAATGCGTAAAAGCACTCCTGCTGATTGGTGCGGACGTGAACATATCTGCTTCCGAGGGTCAGCCCTCCAGTCCCGGTTATGTTGGCGATTTCTTACACAACAAGCCGAACGTGCTTCACGCGGAGGACATGAAATTCGGTGGCACACCATTGCACTGGTCACGTAGTCGCGAAGTGATCACGGCGCTGATCGACACCAATTGCGACATCGACGCGCTCAACTTCGACGGGCGTACTGCTCTGCATGTAATGGTGATGCGCAAACGACTGCCCTGCGTAGTCGCCTTGCTAAGTCATATGGCGTCTGTCAACATTGTCGATAACGATGGCAATACACCGCTGCATCTTGCAGTGGAGGCAGAAACACCGGCCATCGTACAGGCGCTTATCGGCTTCGGCTCTGATGTCGATGCGCGGAATTGGAAGGCGGAAACGCCTAGGCACAAAGCGAACGTTGATACTACCGAAGGTAACAAGATAATCTATCTGCTGGATGCAGTAGGCGCGCAAAGATGTCTATCGGAGATGAAAAATTGTCATCTTGGCTGCAAGCATGACGAGAACTACACCGGTATCGCACCGTCGGAACCGCCACAGTATGTACCGCGCACGATTCTCGATCAGATGCTTCACGTATCAGGCATGGAAAAAATGGCCGAGTATGGAAACCATAAACAGATCAAGGGTGGTAGGTTACTTTGTCTCGATGGTGGCGGTATTCGAGGATTGGTGCTCATACAGACGCTGCTGGAGATTGAATCAGTGCTACGCAAACCCGTGGTGCAGTGCTTTGATTGGATAGCTGGCACGTCTACCGGTGGTATCTTGGCGCTTGGTCTCGCCGCGGGTAAATCCCTACGGGAATGTCAAGCTCTCTACTTTCGTATCAAGGAGAACGCTTTCGTGGGCTCGCGACCTTACAATAGCGAGGGTCTAGAGAAAGTGTTGAAAGAATGCCTTGGCGCCCACACCGTCATGGCGGACATCCAGAAACCAAAAATAATGATCACGGGCGTACTCGCCGATCGTAAGCCCGTGGATCTTCATCTATTCCGCAATTACGAGGCGCCTAGTATGATTTTGAAGTTACCGGAGAACGAAATGTTCAAATCGACATTATCGCCACAGGAACAGTTACTTTGGAAAGCGGCGAGGGCCACCGGCGCGGCGCCATCGTATTTCCGGGCATTTGGTCGTTTCCTAGACGGCGGTTTGATCGCTAACAATCCTACCCTAGATGCCATGACGGAGATCCACGAGTATAATTTGGCGCTGAAGGCTACTAACCGCGAGAATGAGGTGATACCGCTGTCGTTAGTAGTCTCTCTTGGTACAGGACTCATACCGACTACATATACCTTGAATGAGATTGACGTTTTCCGGCCAGAGAGTCTCTGGGACACCGCTAAACTCGCGTTCGGTATCTCTGCGTTGGGCACGCTACTGGTCGATCAGGCTACAGCCAGCGATGGCCGCGTGGTCGATCGCGCTCGCACCTGGTGCTCCATGATCGGCGTACCATACTATAGATTCAATCCGCAGCTGTCGACAGAAGTTGCCATGGACGAGAAGAGTGACGAAATACTGGTGCATATGATCTGGAACGCGAAGGCGTTCATGCATGCGAATCGAGACGTGGTGCAGGAGTTAGCAACTATTATTGGACGCGACTCCAGTTTAGAAAAGAACTAAAGAGAAAGATTAAGGAATATCATCTATCGTCGAAAAAAGTACCTGGTTGCGGAATTGTCCCACGCGCACATACACATTTACGTTTGGTGTAATTATCGACGATTTACCACTGTCTCGGTTAATGATTACATAATTAGCCTAGCAATTATATCGTTTCATAGCGTGTATTATAGTTATTTCTTCACCGGTACTTGCCGCCAATGTCTCGACAAATGTGATATTAGATTGCCTTTTTTTCCGCCCGCTCACATTGTAAACATGATTTATGTGAGGTGCATGCATATACTCGCATAGTTCCTCTTTTTTTTTCTTTTCATAATTTTAACTCAATTGCGGTTAAATTTTTCTCCTAGTCACTAGCAATTTTGTGAGATGATACATTTTAGTTAATATATACACATTAATATATACATTATTATAATTTTTTATGTAATTTATGAATCTGCTCGTAAATTCTGTGTTTAAAATGTTTTCTATTATTTTTCTTTTTTTTTGCAAATAATCTCAAAAAACTTAAACATTACATATTGAACTTTATAACTCAAGAGTGCTTAGATAGATTTGTTTTATTTGTGTCACAGACACAGAGTTTACAAAAAAGAATAAATTAAAAAAAAAGAATTACAAGGCGATCGAACAATATATCTCGCTTTGTAAAATAAAGTTTACCAATTTAATGTCATCAATTTATTGTTAAGTACAACAACCGCGTTTAAGTATTTTACAGAGTTTCATTAAGCGCACACACATATCCACACACATACATACACACATCGCTGCAAAATTCTTGCATAATATTAAGACTCGAGTGAAACACGATTCGCAGTCAGAAGGAAGGATGACACAAACTTGCTTTCATTTATCAGAAACAATTTTATAGAAAAAATAGTTTTCTATTCGATTGGTAAGACAATGATTTTATTCGACATTCGTAATCTCATTGTGAAAATCCTTGTGAATATCTTCAAGAATTGTCTCGTGTCGCCTCCCATCTTCTGCTTACAATCTATCGGGGTCCCATGTAATACGGCGGTTGCGCCATGGATGCTGATATATAAGGGTAAAAAGAAGGATGCGTCGACACACTCTGCGGCTGGTAATCGTTCTCTTCACTGTGCACGGTGTATCCCTCCGCGGTAGGGTAGTATTGTCCATGTACACAAGTGTAGGACGCCTTCGCAGCGGCTGCGGCCACAGCCGTGCTGCTGCTCATTTCCGTGGAGTACTTGAGACCATCCGGATATCCCTTGGCTTCCGGGTATTTGGGCAGATCATAGGGTTTGGTCTGCAAATCCGGATACTTGGTCGCTGCCGACTCATGATGATGATGGTACTTAGTACCGATCATCTCGTGGTGATATTTGGTGCCGGTCATCTCGTGATGGTACTTGGCTACTTCGTGACATTTTGCCTCAGCATAGCTTCTGGTTGTCGTCTCGTACGTCGACTTGTTAGGATGATCGACAGCGGGATACTTGGCGACTGTCTCGTTGACCCAGACCGGTCGAGCTAAGTCGTAAGCGCTAGATTTCGGTTCATGATAGGCTGTCGGTCGCTCGTACGCCTTCACACCAGCGTCCGGATATAAACGGGCGTAAGTGCAGTCCGAGGAACTGGCCGAAGAATCGAGAGAAGTCCCCGGTGATGGAAGTCCGCCTCTGTGCACGATAATACCCATCTGATCGTCCGATTTCGGCTTCCTGCGACGAGGTTGATACTACAAACGATATCATATTGTGTTTGAATTAGTCATCTCAAGTTAGATCTCGCTGGAATCATATTGCGTTACGAGTAGTGAAAAATTGTATAAATTCTTTTTTTGTGCTGTATATTGAATATTGAAATATTTTGTGTAATTTTCTGATGTATCCCGATATGATTGCAGTGAAGAATCAATGAATTTAATTTTAAAGAATGCATGCCTTTTTATTTAATATCCTGCTCTGAAATCTGTTAAATAATCTATAAATAAATTAATATTGTAATTTAGTAAATGGACACAAAAATAATGACGTGTAACAAATTTACATAAAAAAATTTCAAGGTTGTTTTGTGTTTTGTCCTGTACATCTCGGTTTATTATATAATATGTTCTATATATAATATATTCTACTTATCACGTTTTTCTTTCCATTTTGCATTTAATGTCATATTTTCTAATTCAGATATCTTTACGCATCCTTTTACGCGTATAATTTTGTCTTTCACGCACATATCTACATATCTTATTAATAAATCTTGTATAATCAAACGTCTTGTAAATTAAACGAATTAGATTAATCCGGAAATTGTCATCTGATCTTTTTTACATAAATGATTATCTGTGATGTATTTTTACATTTTAATTAAAATCATTATTTTTAACAATATAAAATATATATTATTAATTGTTTTTGGATTTATCAGTATTTGAGAAAATAGATACAAATTAAATTATAATTAAAAAAAAATCAAACAAATATTAAACAGAATGAATATGTTAAATAGCTTTATTATGACAGTATTTCTAAAAAAGATTTTTTTTAAATTAATATAACGTTTTTAAAAAATAATTTTTTTTTAAAAACCATTATTTTATAATTCATTTTTTTCACCGCTGAGATAAAAATGCTAGGACAAATAAGTTTTTCTTTTTTCAACAAAGCTACATTGTTAATCAATCTTTAATCTACTTTAAATCGCCTGCTCAATATATCGTTATTTTATACTAAAACAATGATTAAATTTAACACTATATATGAGTGTCAATTTAACACTATAGTGTCAAGTTTAATCATTGTTTTAGCATAAAATAATGATAGATTGAGTAAGAGTGGTAGGAGCAGGCGACTTAAATTAGGTTAAACATGACACTATAAATTTAACACTGTGCTTGAAATCGGTAAAAGCTCCGGTTTTTCCGCATCCCGCGTCTCGTCACCGCTCGACTTTCTCGCCTCGCATAGAGCGGCGACACGGATGGCTTCATCGTGGTGAATTCATTTCCCCTTCTCGTAAATCATTGCCGACACGCGGCGCGGTGGGATTCAAATCGCTCGAGTGATCGAGCCTCGATTAACCACTCGAGCACTAAGAGAAACGAATGCGCGTTTTGCATGCGCTAATTCGTTCCGCCATCGCGCGCGAATCGGGCCGCTCGATCGCAAACCGGCCGTGCGATTTCGTAACGCATGAGATACATTCCTCATATTATTCCTAATGATGCGCGATTAAGATGCGAATGCGTAATTCCGTCGCGATTATATGTCGTCAATCGGTTAATTCGGTGGTCATTTACCTTGTAATGCGGATGCTGTTTCTTATGTGCGTTCCGCAGTCTCTCGGCTTCCTCGATGAACGGCTGCTTCTCGCCGTCGCTCAGGATCCTGCAACAAAATACAATTCGCAATCTCCGGTATTGCTACTTAATGCAAGGAATATGTACCTGCTTAAGATACATATCGAACTTTATGCATGGAAAAGATAGTTTTGCTGAAGAGTATACATATCTAAAAATTAGCTATTAAAGAATTTCTTGACTATAAATGTGATTACACAACAAGTAAGAAATAAAGCTTTTAACAGTCAAGTTGGATCTTAGGTGCTTATATAAGATAATTTGGCGTGAATTTATGTACTACATATGTAGTTATTTAAACTGCGCGCTGAAATAATTTTTCGATCTTGAAATGCAACTGAATTACTGTAATAATATTACAAATTAAATTGACTAACAATTTAATAGTCTGCTCAGAAGCACCTTAGAAAGATTTTAATGATACTGAATAAAATAAAATTTAGCTACCGATCTCAAAATAATTATTTTAATTTTTTGCAACATTACTTATCATGCTTGAGACTGTTATACATAATTATTTTGATAGTTCAACAAAATAATATGAAATTTATATCTATAGCTAAATTTGTAAATACTTGAACCAAATCATTCTTTCCGCGCGGAATAGATAAATCGGTTTGATTAAAAAAAAAAAAAAAATGATTATCAATATTTCTTCGTTTGATTCTTCTATTTTTAGGAAAGCTTCCTTCTTTAGACGATTAATGGATTAGAATAATGTGATAAAGTATTATTGTAAATAACTGCAAAACATATTCATAGAACTTTAAAATTATATCCCAATTTATATACAATGACGATGTACATACTGAGAAGCAATAATTCGAGAAGAATAAATTAATGCATATATAAAATTGAAGTACATTCTTTCACTTACTCCTTTTACAGATTAATCTTTTCATAAATACACAGAATGAAAGTTATGATAATTTAAAGCTACGCCAAGATTTTGAAGTCACTCTATAACAAAATGCAAACTGCGACTTGATTTCTTTGACAATTACATGTATTTATCTACAGTCTGGTCAAATCTAGATTACCTCCACAATTTTCCCAGCGTCTTCGACAACTCGGCATTATGCAATTGTGGATATTGATCGGCTAATCTTCGCCTTGCCGCCTGTGCCCACACCATGAAGGCGTTCATCGGGCGCTTCACGTGGGCGCTTCTTCGTCCGCCGGCGCGCGAAGTTACCGGAAGTAACGTCCAATCGTAACCTGCAAATATAGCATACAATGAGACTCGTAATCTATATATGTTCCGAAATCTTTGAAAGAAAGAAGATTAGAAGACTTTAGCGCAGATCATCATCCACGCTAGAAAAAAATTCACTTTATATATCAAATTCGATAAATTTATTTATAACTTAACTTAAATTTAATAACTTAAATTTATTTATAACTTAGCATAAATATTCGAATTTTAGAAGTATCTTCAATATTATATGAAGTGATGAAGAAAAACACACCAAGAAATAAAATTCGAGTTCTTCTCCATTGATTATCAAAAGATTATTTAAAATTCAATAGTATTGAATCTTAAATAATCTTTCGATAGTCAATGAAGAAGAACTCGATTTTGTTTTTTTTCTCATTGCTTCATATAATATTATGATTTATCATTATAATATCTGAATTAATTAAAATCAGTTCTTGATATATTTTATTTCGTAAGGAAAGCAACTGCAAAAAGTACGTTATAAACGGCAAGTGATAATGGAATTTGGCTCGTGTATCTTGCCGTCGCACAGGCACCGGAAGTAGTTCTGTCCGCGGAATCGGATTGTAAAGGAATATGAGATAAAACTACACCTGTATCCTCGTGGCTCGTGCGGCCGATTCGACCAACATTTGTTAGCGCTGTCGGTCTCTCTTCCCTTCTTCTGTCTCTTTTTTATTTAACTTCTTTACACGATAGTACCTTTACGACCTGGAAATCGTACAAAGAGAGAGAGAGAAAGAGAGAGAGAGAGAGAGAGAGAGAGAGAGAGAGAGAGAACGAATATGCTCTTACTGTTCTCTCGTGATTCTTTCGCATTAAAAAATTAATTGTTATTATTATTCGACAATCGTTTTTTCTCAAATGCAAATAGCTAAATCTTGGATTATCGCATGGATCTCTCGGAATTCGGTACGACTTTCAGTAAAGTCTCTCTTATTCGGAAGACGATTATAGGCGTCATTAATCTATGCACACATGAGGAAAATTAAAAAATAAAAAATAACCTGTATCGATTTTATGAAAATACCGAGTTCTTTTTCTAATTAGAATTGATCAATTTTAGCGAGAAAAAAGATATTTAACTTTTAAGACGTTAAATAATTTTCCGCTTTGAACAGCTTACATTTCTCGTGTCGTATCTTACATTTAGAAAATTCGGTTCAATTAAATTATAAGCATAACATATCAGTAAATATGATAAGATCGAAATTTATATATTACGAAGTAATCCTACTTATGTGGTCGAGATGTTAAGAGACGTAAGTGTTCCGGATTACCGAAAATTCCGCGCCGCTTAATAAGGATTCAGCTCCGGATGTGGATTCCTACATTTCACTTCGTGGGAAAAGAGCTCGCAACAAGCCTGAGGTCGTAAAACCTTGTTTCCCTTCAAACAAATGTATACCGACTTATGTAAATCTGTCTTGTGCTCTCACCGTGGTCTCTTAAATCTTAATTCCCCAGTCCGAAAGAGCGCAGTCTGGCTCAAATTGGTGGAGGCAGATCCAGAGGAATGAGGAAGAGCTTGGGATGCAAGGCGGTAATTAGGCCGGTTCGGAAATTGCGTAATATCCCGTGTGTGTAAGATTGATGAAATTGACTTTAAAGCTAGCAATTAAACTCTCGTCTTACAACATATTGTATCCATTTCTTCACACGACTGAAAATTACTTATGTCCCTTTCTAATGTCAATTAATTTTAATCTCGGTTATTTATTTTTTATTTCTACTTCTAAAAATTAGAAAAAGATAAGATAAAGACTAAAGTTAAAATGAGATTAAAGTTAACATCTGTTGATAGAAATATCCCTTATGGATAGTATTCATACATGAATAGACATAATATTGTCCGTTCTTATTTTAAGATTGTCTTAAATAATGTTTTAAAGTGTTAATACAACCCTTTGATTAGCTTATAATATATCAAGATTATCCTTAAATCTCTAGTATAAGAATCTAGAAAACTATGAAAAATATCGAGCTTAAGTCTATATCAATGTAAATTAACTTTAATCTTTAATTTATTCTTCATCCTCTCTTAATTCTTGGAACTAAAAAAAGATAAAAAAAATTAGTTACACTAAGATTAAAATTAATTTACATTGGTAGAAATCAGAAATACATTTAGAATAAGAACTATTTCTCACTTGTTATTTTATGTAAAAATTAACAAAGATTTTAAAATTTATTCTTAATGAAGAATGAATTTACATAATATTAATTCTTTAGTCCCAATATATTCTTTTATCTATTTTAACAAAATTAATATCATTATATGTCAAAAAAAGATAAAAAGAAAGAAGAGAGCATTACACATGCAAGAATTAAAAATATGAGGTTGAGAAAAGAGCTTAAATCTCGATTTAATTACGTTGAACTGTTTTTCATGTTTTTAATCACCATTAAGCAGGAATCGAGTCAACGAGGGTGAACGGGGGAAAGAGGGCGAGACCAGGGGAAAGACGGTGCACGTGACGAAGCGTCAACCCGGGGTTCAAGAGGCTGGTGGGAGCTAATTACCGTGGGTCCACGGTCCACTGGCGCGGCAC
>Ga0157364_1002710_pt1 | contig 16764 bp, 4 predicted proteins | sample AttsexASBM2_FD_111476 | JGI IMG/M metagenome (GOLD analysis project Ga0157364, IMG submission 111476) | Fungus gardens microbial communities from leaf cutter ant in Ribeirão Preto, State of São Paulo, Brazil - Atta sexdens ASBM2 | ecosystem: Host-associated > Fungi > Mycelium > Unclassified ... | reverse complement strand
TCGATCGTGTGTCGAGAATACTTTCAAAGAATGTTTAAAGATGGACGGGAAGTTTGTATGATTAAATTGGAGGAAAAATTTGTGAATTTCTCTTTCAAGGAAACGAATAAAAGAAAGGACAAAGTTTTCGTTTGAGCTATTATTTATTGTTATAATGGGTTAAACCGCCAAACTTAAAATACGAATTTAGAATTTTAAAACAAACAAAATTTTCTTTAGAAATTTATTCATAAATATCTCTTGTGATTTTATTTTCTCTGAAGCAAAAAGTGAATGAAATATCCATTAATGATTTTTAATCATTAAAGCAGATAATGCAAGCATACGAAGAAATTACAAACGTACATTCAGTCAGCGTCGCGTTCTATCAGGTAGGTGCATGTTTATCTCAGAGTGGGAGATCATCATTTTGAATAAAACATTCAGTAATTGTATTTTGATTTTATTGTAAAGCAGTAAAAGAAAAAAAAATCTAAATTACATATTCATTCCTATAATTTTGTAACTTAAGAAGTCTGTTAAAGCAAACTTCCAGAAGAAAATTTTGTTTATTTTGAGATCTTAAGCCTATTCTATAATATGCTTTTTATTTTTTGTTTTCTGCTTTTTGCTATTTTTTACATCTTGTCTTTTTGCTTCTTATCCGGTTTTTTTGTTTTATATTGTCCGAGAAGTTACGAACTTCGGAAGAAACAGGAAACACGTAGCAAGCAATGCAATTGTCGATAAAACGTTTGCAAAGGAGAAAAAAGCGAGAGATTAAAAAGCAAGAAACAAAGAGCTCATTGTAGAATAGGCTTTAAATTCATATTTTTAATTTGGCAGTTTAACCTGGAAACAGACACTGTGTTCATGATGAATTTAGTCACTATTTCTATACTTTAAAAAAGCAATTTGTTATTTTCTAATCTAGTTTTTCTAATCTAGTTTCTGAGGATATTTTGTTATAAATTGTTGAATCTAAAATAGATAATAGAAAAATATTACAAAATGGTAATAATATAAATAATGTTAATTTTTATGCGAAAATGTTTTATATTTATGTTGTTATCATTTTGTAAATTTTCCTAATGATTTATTTTAGGTTTAATTTGTAAAGCAAAGTGTCTTGAGGAAAACCAGAAAATAATAAATTGCTTCCTTAGAAATTATTTTGGCAAAACGATGTGCACTCTAAATTTTCGAACTCGTTTTGAATGTAACACACATACAGCGATTAGCGAATTCGATAGAATGCACACTGGTATACATTAAAATCGTCATACACAAATTGACGTAAAAATGTGTGTTTAATATAAATATAAATATAAAAATGAATTATACCTGAATTATACATGAAATTTTCGATACATTTTGTTGTGTTGTTAAATAAAATCTAGTAAAATCTGTTGTATTTTATAATTCGAAATATTTGCTGTTTACTTTTACATAAATTAAATCAGTATACTCAATGGTTTTAATATGCACTATTACACACTAATGCGTCCAATCGAATTTGCTAATAAAAAAACTTTTATATTTTTAATAAGTTTTGTTATACAACTTAATTTTTTTTATATCTGAAACATAATAATAAATAACAGAAAATTATATCGATTTATTCTTGTCCCTAAAATAAATTGACAAATTTCTTCAACTTAATCATATTATCCACCCTTAAAATCCACCCTTTATATGTTTTAATTACTAGATGGAAATTTCTTAAAACCATTTTATTTTATTAATGTACTTTATTTAATTATACAATCAGCACTCCTCTCATTCGGTATTTACATATATATTTCACATTGTCGTTATGTCGTGAAGTTGTAAACTATACATGAATTATTTCACTCGCCCCAATTTTTTATCTATGTATACGTTGTTACATGAAAAATTATCTGCAGGGTGTCCCACTATCATTGGATGGCCTTTCTAGAAATTCTTACAGAAATTCGTCGTTAACATCTTTAGAAAATTTTAATAATTGTGAACGTTATTTGTTTCTTTCTTCTTGTTATTTTCTCTTTTTAATATTAAATATATCAGCAACTAAATTGTAATTAAATTGTATTTAAAAATTCTAACTAAATTGTATTTAAATTTTAGTCTAGACAAAATTTATTTAAAAATGAATAAAGAATAAGACTCCATCGCCTATTTCGCTGATTTATTGTAAATTTAATGAACAAAATTTTATTAACATTGATATTTTGAAATTATGATGACATTTTTATTGAAAAAGCAGATATAAATTCTTTTATCTGTGTGATTGAAAGATACATCTATGGGTGGCGAGACTCCCTGAAAAGAAGGAAGGAGGTGATTCGATAATAATTCGAAAATAATTCGTATCTCGTTACAGCGCGCACGATCGCTGATAGATCAAGATGACGTTGTATCTGCGTATTCCCCGCAATAGTAAACAAGACCCGTCTGTCGGCTTCGCTCAGGCAACATATACCCATTTAGCCCCTCGCTTAGCGCGCGCTTCAAGTCTCGCTACGATTGTTCCCGTGACTGTTTGCAGGCTGACATCGTGATTCCGTTGAGGCCAGTCAGAGCGTCTTCCCCTATGGAAAACGAGATGCATTCGGAGCAGCAATATAGGAACAACGCAGACAGCGTTCTCCAGATCTCTCTGGAGAACAACGTTGACAGCATCGATGGCGGTAGCGCGAACTGTGCTCAGCAGCAACGAGGCGGAAATAGCAACGAGGAAGCCACAAGCGAGGATCTGAGTAGCAATGTGCTGACGGCAATGTTGTCGCTGGACGGTATCGTGACGAAACGCGGCGCCGGCCGAAAACAGCAGTATTGGAAGTCGCAGAGCGTCGGCGAGAGCATAATGGCGCAGCAGCATCAGCAGCAGTTGTTGCAGCTGTCGCACACAAACTCTCTGCCGACCTCGACAACGATCGTCACAATAGCGGCGATGCCGACGACTACGACGACGATGACAACAACAACGACGACAACGACAACGATGACCATCGTGACGCAGGACGACGAGTTACATCAGGAGTCGCAACAGCAGCAGCAGACAACCAATTTCTCAGTAAATCGCGAGCTTTGGCAGCGTCGCGCCACCTCGCAGACGCAGTCGACCCCCAAGTCATCGTCCTACTCCCGTACGTCTCAGGAGTTTCGCGAGATGCGACAGAAACACACACCTGATCTGGTGATGGATCTGCCGTTGTCGGCGCAAGACCCAGTTGGCAAAAAGTCTGCGTCGTCCAGCAGTCTAAGCAGTTCGGACGAGGAGACGACAATGCCGTTGTCTCTGCTAGCGCCGCAACAGCAGACGCCACTTACCCGATCGGAGGCGGCCACGTCGCCGACCGGCGGTCCGGAGTCGCCAGACATGAGTACCGCCGCTGAGCGCTTTGCCAAGCAAAATCAATGCACTCTGAAGAAAAATACGAAGACTGCGAATTCGGAGAACGCCATCGCCGCGACTGGCAATAACAAGTTGAAGCGAATTGAGACGGTGGAGCACGATGGAACGGGTATCGATGCGGAGAACGACGAGATCGTTCGGTCGACCAGTTCAAATCAGATCGTCGTTGACGGCGGCGGCAGCGGTGGCGGTGGCGGCGGCAGCGGCGGCGGCGGCGGCGGCGGCGGCGGCGGCGGCGGCGGCGCCGATGATGGTGGCGGCGGCAGTAGCGGCGGAGGAATGCTACTTAGATCACCTCTACCACCACGCTCCACTCCTAAGATCGTTGCCAAATTCGCCGATATGCACCTGACCGGCGGCAGCCAGGTGGTCTCGTCGTTTAAGCCGCAGGTTAAGGTCAAACCGACGATCCTGCGCAAACCGGTGTTGCCGTTCCCGCATCCACACATGAGCCCCGAACTTGCGCGCAAGATCGAGAAACAAGCGCAGAGTGCAGAACAAGCCAATTGAAATTGTCATTGTAATAGACCCGAGCGGAGCTCTTCGAGGGAAGGCTCTCGCTAACCATTCACGATCAACGCGCGCTTGGCCGGCTTGGTGTTCTTCTGGACCGGAACACAGGTCGGCAACACTTATCCGGCCTGTCTTCCGGTTTGCCTCTTTTGAGTTGCCATCGATGAAAGTGATACCAAGTTGATCGGCGATATCGCGTACATTTTAAGGAGATGCATCTAGTAAATCAATTAATGATAATATGGCATCAATGTTATAATTTCTTATTACAGGAAACGTAACTATTACGTAACTACAACGTGTGTAATATACAACGTTTACATCGTTCACATTCATTGAGTGGAAATTTATAATATCGATGCAATGTCATTGTTAGTGTTTACTGGAGCAAGTACATCTCTCAGTCTGTAAGATCCGCTCGAATCGCGGTCGCTCTCGGACGATGTTACTTGACAATAACCGTTTTTCCTCTCGCACGCGTGAATCATCGCCATGGAGGAAACGCGATAATGAAACGGAAACCCGAGTCGTCGCTGCACCGTCAAAAGCCGATCATAACCGTGTATCGAGATAAATCCCAAGGTCTCGCCAATTTCAGAGGCGTGTTGTAAATTTAAAACGATATATACGAAAACGCGACCACCCATCGACCAGTTACTCCGCCCAGTCGCGAGGACTTGTATCGTATTAATTATTGTGCCCGAGAAGAAAGGAATGTCACCGCGGGATAGCGACGCAGAAGCTAAATTGATGATCGCGCGACTGCGCTAGATTTGGCGCGTGTTGGAGCCAAGATCACGGTGCTATCCTCGCGGAGGCGAGTTTATTTTTTCTACAGATGTTTTCCATTTTCGCTAATTTTTTTACCAAGTGATCCGCGCGAAGCGATGTTTCTAGTCATCGAGCGAAGATAAGAATAAGAGAAAAAAAATAAAATGAGAAAAAGAACGAGAGAGAGAGAGAGAGAGAGAGAGAGAGAGAGAGAGAGAGAGAGAGAGAAATGTGAGAGTGTAAGAGAAAAGGAGTAAAAAAGATGTTTAGCATCGAAGAACGTGAGTTTGTAAAGTTGGACGATGGTATAATTTATTTTTTAACGCGTTGTGCCCGATGTGTACGCCAATGATGAATTTTCCTGCTATTGTCACTATACACTTGACGAGCACTGTCGCGAGCCATGGCTAGCGCGTTCAATGGTTCCTTTATGTGTGAACGAGTGTCAGTATGAAAAGAATGAAGAAAGAAAGAAAGAGAAGAAATGGAGACCTATACAGCACAAATTTCCAAGGGATGTCTTATCGCAATGTCCAGAGGACGTTCTGAGATCGTTTCCAGAATGTTCCAGAGATATTCTCAGGACATTCCTCGGATAAAATCTAAGGAAGAACGTGCGTGCTGCTCGCTAATCTTCTCATCTTCCCAAGACATCTTCCTGGTCATGGGTCCAGATCTATTTTTTCTCGCGTCGTAGTGCGGAAGTGAGAATGAGAATGAAAGAGAAAAGGGTTCCCGCGACTTTATCGATAGGTTTATTGTAATAGGATACATTATATTATACTATGTATACCGCGTGCCGATCTTAATTATAAGGTACTAACTAATCCAAACAGCGATGTTCGATATATTCGAGATAAAGACAACAGAGAGAGAAGAAGGAGGAAGGGTCTAGGTGATTTACGGCGACAACGACGACGGCGATGACGCGAATATTTATCGATTGACGCGGCGTCGTCGAGCTGTCGTTTACTGTCGTTTATATACTTTCGGTACCAACAAGACGAGACAAGAGGAAAGAAGGAAAAGAAAATTATAAAAGGAACATACTCTCCACAACTTACCTCGATGTTATACCCACATCGTCATTCCCCCTCCCACTGTAATCGATCGGTGGAAAGAAGAGAAAGGAGAAACTTATATTCGTGATTCAATGATTATCGTATACACGTACACGATGTCACACGCAAAGAAATGTATACCGTGTAATCGCGTATTCGCGAAAGAAATCCGTTCGCTCGGCAGGATTCGCGCGAATTTCAAAGGTCGCATGTTTAAACACGCGCGACGCTTCCTCACTTTATGTGTATATCGACTAAATGTTTAGCACGCGTTAAGTGGTTCTGGCGTCGCCAGCGTTGTCGCTATCCTTATCACAGATCAATATCTTAGCACTTACGATTGTAACTTTATATTAGGTGTAGTAAAAAGAAATCCATTATTTTTGCATGAAATTGAATGGAAAAATAATGGATTTCTTTTTACTACACCTAATATATTCGTGGAGAACGTTGCCGAATAATTCTCGCTTTTAATTCCATCAATATAGACTTCGAATTGACAATTTTCACCAATGTAGATTAATCTTATTAATCTTTCTATTCCTACACTAGACTGAATTAGAACTCTCTCACTTTCGCCAAATATTACATATATACTTATCTCACTTTAAGTTCCAAAAGAGTACACTATCCACAAAAAATGACTCTTAGTCTCAGTGTAACTTACTTTTTATTCTTTTTCAATTGATAAATTAAACCGAGATTAAAGTAAATTTACATTGGTAGCAATGGGCATTAACCTTTCAGAATTGCCGTCAAAATCTCCAAGGCTCAAGGAAACTGGACTTAACAATTATTATAACATTGGATCTATGAGATCCATTTAATATATGTTAAAAGGCACTAATTAATTTCAAAGAACCAAAATATGACATAATTCGTATAAAATAAAGTGACTATTAGTTTATTAAGTTTATTTTAATAAGAGTAATCCAAATTTTTACAGATGTAACATAAAGAAAATTTATCGTTTTGTGTAAAATAGTATAACTGCTATAATAATAGATACAAAAATTAAGAATCGATAGTAAATTCAAATAATAATGTATTTTTTATTTCAATATTCCATAAAAGAAAGTTGAATTATTTTTATTTATCAGAATCTTTATTATCCAATAGAGTGGATCCAATTAGATCCACGTCAGCTTTGAAAGATTAATGAAATTTTTTCCGATAGTGCCTCAATAGATACTTTTTGTAATCCAAAGCATTCAGGAAACGCGCAATTCGATCAAAATCATAAAGCGAATAACAAAATAATTTGTAATTTTTAATAATGTGCGAGAAATATTCTATTTTTAGTAATGCGCATCTGGAACATTCGCAACTATGAAAAAAATCGATGTTGATACAAAGTAAATCTGTCATTGTTGGAATTAATATCGGCACGTCGAGGATTTTGCCACATATTGAATGATTCGGAAAGAAAGTCCGAGCACGCGATAGCACTGGCTAAGACGTGAGAATCGTTTAACATTGCAGGCGCTATACCCACCGCACCCATGAAATACCAAAGCGAAAAGAGAATACGACGCCCCTCATCCACATTGACTCGTACAATGATTTGTGATTATCAATCCTCACACGGTCTTTCCGATTTTTAAATGCTGCCCCATCGTTCTCTTTTTTTCTTTTGTTTTTATTATCTTATATCCACGGATTGCGTATTTTTGTAATTTCTCCATTTCTTTTTTTATACGGTGCCGATTACACGCCGCACGATAATGATTTTTAACGAATCTGTAAATGTAATTTAATATACAACATATGTATAATTTAGTGTAGCCATGTTTTATCAGTGGATGATCTAAGAGGAGCGCATAATATCTTAATCAATCGTTTCTCTCATTAAGGCTAATGACACATATGGATATCATAATAAACTTACAGGCTATACTATATTATACCAGCAAACGAGGTTTATTCATCCGACTACATTGGCAAATTCCTTTGTATCCATCCCGATTTGCGTTTTGACGCTTTCAGGTAACATTATGATTTTCAACAAACTTTCGATTTTCGTTCCGGATTTAAAATTTTTTATTCTTATTTTATTCTTTATATTATTGAAATATAAAGTGTGCGTATATACATATATGTAAAAAATATATATATATATATTTTTTTTAATATGGTGATTTTTTGTTTAGCGTGTATTATATTTAGTTAATTAAAATATTTAAGAATGAAAATTTTCGTACAAAAGGAAACTAAACATCTTTGATTTTACGCTCTTCGTAATCTTTCAGCAGGCAAAGTTGCTTTAGTTTACAAATAATAATCTCACTTTTATCAAAATATCGTAAAATTAACAGAGATAATCGATTCGAAGAGGTCAAATGCAACTGACACAAAACGATCAATGAATCCATGAAAACAACATTCGATGTTAACAATTTTTTTTTAACGATTTTTTAAACGTCGCGCTGATCAATTAACTCTTTTATCGTATATCATTTTATTTCTTTTTTATTTGAAGGGAGTAAGTTAATTTCTGAGAAAAAAATGTTTTAATTATTTCTTTAATATCTATATAGTCTTAAAAATATATAGGATGTTTCAGACTTCGCGTGATATCAGTCAAGCAGATTTCTGAGATCACTTCAAGCAAAAATCCTATAAATACTAAAATAAGACTTTTATATATATATATATATATATATATATATATATATAAAAGTCTTATTTTAGTATTTATAGGATTTTTGCTTGAAGTGATCTCAGAAATCTGCTTGACTGATATCACGCGAAGTCTGAAACATCCTATATATTTTTAAGACTATATAGATATTAAAGAAATAATTAAAACATTTTTTTCTCAGAAATTAACTTACTCCCTTCAAATAAAAAAGAAATAAAATGATATACGATAAAAGAGTTAATTGATCAGCGCGACGTTTAAAAAATCGTTAAAAAAAAATTGTTAACATCGAATGTTGTTTTCATGGATTCATTGATCGTTTTGTGTCAGTTGCATTTGACCTCTTCGAATCGATTATCTCTGTTAATTTTACGATATTTTGATAAAAGTGAGATTATTATTTGTAAACTAAAGCAACTTTGCCTGCTGAAAGATTACGAAGAGCGTAAAATCAAAGATGTTTAGTTTCCTTTTGTACGAAAATTTTCATTCTTAAATATTTTAATTAACTAAATATAATACACGCTAAACAAAAAATCACCATATTAAAAAAAATATATATATATATATTTTTTACATATATGTATATACGCACACTTTATATTTCAATAATATAAAGAATAAAATAAGAATAAAAAATTTTAAATCCGGAACGAAAATCGAAAGTTTGTTGAAAATCATAATGTTACCTGAAAGCGTCAAAACGCAAATCGGGATGGATACAAAGGAATTTGCCAATGTAGTCGGATGAATAAACCTCGTTTGCTGGTATAATATAGTATAGCCTGTAAGTTTATTATGATATCCATATGTGTCATTAGCCTTAATGAGAGAAACGATTGATTAAGATATTATGCGCTCCTCTTAGATCATCCACTGATAAAACATGGCTACACTAAATTATACATATGTTGTATATTAAATTACATTTACAGATTCGTTAAAAATCATTATCGTGCGGCGTGTAATCGGCACCGTATAAAAAAAGAAATGGAGAAATTACAAAAATACGCAATCCGTGGATATAAGATAATAAAAACAAAAGAAAAAAAGAGAACGATGGGGCAGCATTTAAAAATCGGAAAGACCGTGTGAGGATTGATAATCACAAATCATTGTACGAGTCAATGTGGATGAGGGGCGTCGTATTCTCTTTTCGCTTTGGTATTTCATGGGTGCGGTGGGTATAGCGCCTGCAATGTTAAACGATTCTCACGTCTTAGCCAGTGCTATCGCGTGCTCGGACTTTCTTTCCGAATCATTCAATATGTGGCAAAATCCTCGACGTGCCGATATTAATTCCAACAATGACAGATTTACTTTGTATCAACATCGATTTTTTTCATAGTTGCGAATGTTCCAGATGCGCATTACTAAAAATAGAATATTTCTCGCACATTATTAAAAATTACAAATTATTTTGTTATTCGCTTTATGATTTTGATCGAATTGCGCGTTTCCTGAATGCTTTGGATTACAAAAAGTATCTATTGAGGCACTATCGGAAAAAATTTCATTAATCTTTCAAAGCTGACGTGGATCTAATTGGATCCACTCTATTGGATAATAAAGATTCTGATAAATAAAAATAATTCAACTTTCTTTTATGGAATATTGAAATAAAAAATACATTATTATTTGAATTTACTATCGATTCTTAATTTTTGTATCTATTATTATAGCAGTTATACTATTTTACACAAAACGATAAATTTTCTTTATGTTACATCTGTAAAAATTTGGATTACTCTTATTAAAATAAACTTAATAAACTAATAGTCACTTTATTTTATACGAATTATGTCATATTTTGGTTCTTTGAAATTAATTAGTGCCTTTTAACATATATTAAATGGATCTCATAGATCCAATGTTATAATAATTGTTAAGTCCAGTTTCCTTGAGCCTTGGAGATTTTGACGGCAATTCTGAAAGGTTAATGCCCATTGCTACCAATGTAAATTTACTTTAATCTCGGTTTAATTTATCAATTGAAAAAGAATAAAAAGTAAGTTACACTGAGACTAAGAGTCATTTTTTGTGGATAGTGTACTCTTTTGGAACTTAAAGTGAGATAAGTATATATGTAATATTTGGCGAAAGTGAGAGAGTTCTAATTCAGTCTAGTGTAGGAATAGAAAGATTAATAAGATTAATCTACATTGGTGAAAATTGTCAATTCGAAGTCTATATTGATGGAATTAAAAGCGAGAATTATTCGGCAACGTTCTCCACGAATATATTAGGTGTAGTAAAAAGAAATCCATTATTTTTCCATTCAATTTCATGCAAAAATAATGGATTTCTTTTTACTACACCTAATATAAAGTTACAATCGTAAGTGCTAAGATATTGATCTGTGATAAGGATAGCGACAACGCTGGCGACGCCAGAACCACTTAACGCGTGCTAAACATTTAGTCGATATACACATAAAGTGAGGAAGCGTCGCGCGTGTTTAAACATGCGACCTTTGAAATTCGCGCGAATCCTGCCGAGCGAACGGATTTCTTTCGCGAATACGCGATTACACGGTATACATTTCTTTGCGTGTGACATCGTGTACGTGTATACGATAATCATTGAATCACGAATATAAGTTTCTCCTTTCTCTTCTTTCCACCGATCGATTACAGTGGGAGGGGGAATGACGATGTGGGTATAACATCGAGGTAAGTTGTGGAGAGTATGTTCCTTTTATAATTTTCTTTTCCTTCTTTCCTCTTGTCTCGTCTTGTTGGTACCGAAAGTATATAAACGACAGTAAACGACAGCTCGACGACGCCGCGTCAATCGATAAATATTCGCGTCATCGCCGTCGTCGTTGTCGCCGTAAATCACCTAGACCCTTCCTCCTTCTTCTCTCTCTGTTGTCTTTATCTCGAATATATCGAACATCGCTGTTTGGATTAGTTAGTACCTTATAATTAAGATCGGCACGCGGTATACATAGTATAATATAATGTATCCTATTACAATAAACCTATCGATAAAGTCGCGGGAACCCTTTTCTCTTTCATTCTCATTCTCACTTCCGCACTACGACGCGAGAAAAAATAGATCTGGACCCATGACCAGGAAGATGTCTTGGGAAGATGAGAAGATTAGCGAGCAGCACGCACGTTCTTCCTTAGATTTTATCCGAGGAATGTCCTGAGAATATCTCTGGAACATTCTGGAAACGATCTCAGAACGTCCTCTGGACATTGCGATAAGACATCCCTTGGAAATTTGTGCTGTATAGGTCTCCATTTCTTCTCTTTCTTTCTTTCTTCATTCTTTTCATACTGACACTCGTTCACACATAAAGGAACCATTGAACGCGCTAGCCATGGCTCGCGACAGTGCTCGTCAAGTGTATAGTGACAATAGCAGGAAAATTCATCATTGGCGTACACATCGGGCACAACGCGTTAAAAAATAAATTATACCATCGTCCAACTTTACAAACTCACGTTCTTCGATGCTAAACATCTTTTTTACTCCTTTTCTCTTACACTCTCACATTTCTCTCTCTCTCTCTCTCTCTCTCTCTCTCTCTCTCTCTCTCTCTCTCTCGTTCTTTTTCTCATTTTATTTTTTTTCTCTTATTCTTATCTTCGCTCGATGACTAGAAACATCGCTTCGCGCGGATCACTTGGTAAAAAAATTAGCGAAAATGGAAAACATCTGTAGAAAAAATAAACTCGCCTCCGCGAGGATAGCACCGTGATCTTGGCTCCAACACGCGCCAAATCTAGCGCAGTCGCGCGATCATCAATTTAGCTTCTGCGTCGCTATCCCGCGGTGACATTCCTTTCTTCTCGGGCACAATAATTAATACGATACAAGTCCTCGCGACTGGGCGGAGTAACTGGTCGATGGGTGGTCGCGTTTTCGTATATATCGTTTTAAATTTACAACACGCCTCTGAAATTGGCGAGACCTTGGGATTTATCTCGATACACGGTTATGATCGGCTTTTGACGGTGCAGCGACGACTCGGGTTTCCGTTTCATTATCGCGTTTCCTCCATGGCGATGATTCACGCGTGCGAGAGGAAAAACGGTTATTGTCAAGTAACATCGTCCGAGAGCGACCGCGATTCGAGCGGATCTTACAGACTGAGAGATGTACTTGCTCCAGTAAACACTAACAATGACATTGCATCGATATTATAAATTTCCACTCAATGAATGTGAACGATGTAAACGTTGTATATTACACACGTTGTAGTTACGTAATAGTTACGTTTCCTGTAATAAGAAATTATAACATTGATGCCATATTATCATTAATTGATTTACTAGATGCATCTCCTTAAAATGTACGCGATATCGCCGATCAACTTGGTATCACTTTCATCGATGGCAACTCAAAAGAGGCAAACCGGAAGACAGGCCGGATAAGTGTTGCCGACCTGTGTTCCGGTCCAGAAGAACACCAAGCCGGCCAAGCGCGCGTTGATCGTGAATGGTTAGCGAGAGCCTTCCCTCGAAGAGCTCCGCTCGGGTCTATTACAATGACAATTTCAATTGGCTTGTTCTGCACTCTGCGCTTGTTTCTCGATCTTGCGCGCAAGTTCGGGGCTCATGTGTGGATGCGGGAACGGCAACACCGGTTTGCGCAGGATCGTCGGTTTGACCTTAACCTGCGGCTTAAACGACGAGACCACCTGGCTGCCGCCGGTCAGGTGCATATCGGCGAATTTGGCAACGATCTTAGGAGTGGAGCGTGGTGGTAGAGGTGATCTAAGTAGCATTCCTCCGCCGCTACTGCCGCCGCCACCATCATCGGCGCCGCCGCCGCCGCCGCCGCCGCCGCCGCCGCCGCCGCCGCTGCCGCCGCCACCGCCACCGCTGCCGCCGCCGTCAACGACGATCTGATTTGAACTGGTCGACCGAACGATCTCGTCGTTCTCCGCATCGATACCCGTTCCATCGTGCTCCACCGTCTCAATTCGCTTCAACTTGTTATTGCCAGTCGCGGCGATGGCGTTCTCCGAATTCGCAGTCTTCGTATTTTTCTTCAGAGTGCATTGATTTTGCTTGGCAAAGCGCTCAGCGGCGGTACTCATGTCTGGCGACTCCGGACCGCCGGTCGGCGACGTGGCCGCCTCCGATCGGGTAAGTGGCGTCTGCTGTTGCGGCGCTAGCAGAGACAACGGCATTGTCGTCTCCTCGTCCGAACTGCTTAGACTGCTGGACGACGCAGACTTTTTGCCAACTGGGTCTTGCGCCGACAACGGCAGATCCATCACCAGATCAGGTGTGTGTTTCTGTCGCATCTCGCGAAACTCCTGAGACGTACGGGAGTAGGACGATGACTTGGGGGTCGACTGCGTCTGCGAGGTGGCGCGACGCTGCCAAAGCTCGCGATTTACTGAGAAATTGGTTGTCTGCTGCTGCTGTTGCGACTCCTGATGTAACTCGTCGTCCTGCGTCACGATGGTCATCGTTGTCGTTGTCGTCGTTGTTGTTGTCATCGTCGTCGTAGTCGTCGGCATCGCCGCTATTGTGACGATCGTTGTCGAGGTCGGCAGAGAGTTTGTGTGCGACAGCTGCAACAACTGCTGCTGATGCTGCTGCGCCATTATGCTCTCGCCGACGCTCTGCGACTTCCAATACTGCTGTTTTCGGCCGGCGCCGCGTTTCGTCACGATACCGTCCAGCGACAACATTGCCGTCAGCACATTGCTACTCAGATCCTCGCTTGTGGCTTCCTCGTTGCTATTTCCGCCTCGTTGCTGCTGAGCACAGTTCGCGCTACCGCCATCGATGCTGTCAACGTTGTTCTCCAGAGAGATCTGGAGAACGCTGTCTGCGTTGTTCCTATATTGCTGCTCCGAATGCATCTCGTTTTCCATAGGGGAAGACGCTCTGACTGGCCTCAACGGAATCACGATGTCAGCCTGCAAACAGTCACGGGAACAATCGTAGCGAGACTTGAAGCGCGCGCTAAGCGAGGGGCTAAATGGGTATATGTTGCCTGAGCGAAGCCGACAGACGGGTCTTGTTTACTATTGCGGGGAATACGCAGATACAACGTCATCTTGATCTATCAGCGATCGTGCGCGCTGTAACGAGATACGAATTATTTTCGAATTATTATCGAATCACCTCCTTCCTTCTTTTCAGGGAGTCTCGCCACCCATAGATGTATCTTTCAATCACACAGATAAAAGAATTTATATCTGCTTTTTCAATAAAAATGTCATCATAATTTCAAAATATCAATGTTAATAAAATTTTGTTCATTAAATTTACAATAAATCAGCGAAATAGGCGATGGAGTCTTATTCTTTATTCATTTTTAAATAAATTTTGTCTAGACTAAAATTTAAATACAATTTAGTTAGAATTTTTAAATACAATTTAATTACAATTTAGTTGCTGATATATTTAATATTAAAAAGAGAAAATAACAAGAAGAAAGAAACAAATAACGTTCACAATTATTAAAATTTTCTAAAGATGTTAACGACGAATTTCTGTAAGAATTTCTAGAAAGGCCATCCAATGATAGTGGGACACCCTGCAGATAATTTTTCATGTAACAACGTATACATAGATAAAAAATTGGGGCGAGTGAAATAATTCATGTATAGTTTACAACTTCACGACATAACGACAATGTGAAATATATATGTAAATACCGAATGAGAGGAGTGCTGATTGTATAATTAAATAAAGTACATTAATAAAATAAAATGGTTTTAAGAAATTTCCATCTAGTAATTAAAACATATAAAGGGTGGATTTTAAGGGTGGATAATATGATTAAGTTGAAGAAATTTGTCAATTTATTTTAGGGACAAGAATAAATCGATATAATTTTCTGTTATTTATTATTATGTTTCAGATATAAAAAAAATTAAGTTGTATAACAAAACTTATTAAAAATATAAAAGTTTTTTTATTAGCAAATTCGATTGGACGCATTAGTGTGTAATAGTGCATATTAAAACCATTGAGTATACTGATTTAATTTATGTAAAAGTAAACAGCAAATATTTCGAATTATAAAATACAACAGATTTTACTAGATTTTATTTAACAACACAACAAAATGTATCGAAAATTTCATGTATAATTCAGGTATAATTCATTTTTATATTTATATTTATATTAAACACACATTTTTACGTCAATTTGTGTATGACGATTTTAATGTATACCAGTGTGCATTCTATCGAATTCGCTAATCGCTGTATGTGTGTTACATTCAAAACGAGTTCGAAAATTTAGAGTGCACATCGTTTTGCCAAAATAATTTCTAAGGAAGCAATTTATTATTTTCTGGTTTTCCTCAAGACACTTTGCTTTACAAATTAAACCTAAAATAAATCATTAGGAAAATTTACAAAATGATAACAACATAAATATAAAACATTTTCGCATAAAAATTAACATTATTTATATTATTACCATTTTGTAATATTTTTCTATTATCTATTTTAGATTCAACAATTTATAACAAAATATCCTCAGAAACTAGATTAGAAAAACTAGATTAGAAAATAACAAATTGCTTTTTTAAAGTATAGAAATAGTGACTAAATTCATCATGAACACAGTGTCTGTTTCCAGGTTAAACTGCCAAATTAAAAATATGAATTTAAAGCCTATTCTACAATGAGCTCTTTGTTTCTTGCTTTTTAATCTCTCGCTTTTTTCTCCTTTGCAAACGTTTTATCGACAATTGCATTGCTTGCTACGTGTTTCCTGTTTCTTCCGAAGTTCGTAACTTCTCGGACAATATAAAACAAAAAAACCGGATAAGAAGCAAAAAGACAAGATGTAAAAAATAGCAAAAAGCAGAAAACAAAAAATAAAAAGCATATTATAGAATAGGCTTAAGATCTCAAAATAAACAAAATTTTCTTCTGGAAGTTTGCTTTAACAGACTTCTTAAGTTACAAAATTATAGGAATGAATATGTAATTTAGATTTTTTTTTCTTTTACTGCTTTACAATAAAATCAAAATACAATTACTGAATGTTTTATTCAAAATGATGATCTCCCACTCTGAGATAAACATGCACCTACCTGATAGAACGCGACGCTGACTGAATGTACGTTTGTAATTTCTTCGTATGCTTGCATTATCTGCTTTAATGATTAAAAATCATTAATGGATATTTCATTCACTTTTTGCTTCAGAGAAAATAAAATCACAAGAGATATTTATGAATAAATTTCTAAAGAAAATTTTGTTTGTTTTAAAATTCTAAATTCGTATTTTAAGTTTGGCGGTTTAACCCATTATAACAATAAATAATAGCTCAAACGAAAACTTTGTCCTTTCTTTTATTCGTTTCCTTGAAAGAGAAATTCACAAATTTTTCCTCCAATTTAATCATACAAACTTCCCGTCCATCTTTAAACATTCTTTGAAAGTATTCTCGACACACGATCGA
>Ga0157364_1002709_pt1 | contig 16765 bp, 10 predicted proteins | sample AttsexASBM2_FD_111476 | JGI IMG/M metagenome (GOLD analysis project Ga0157364, IMG submission 111476) | Fungus gardens microbial communities from leaf cutter ant in Ribeirão Preto, State of São Paulo, Brazil - Atta sexdens ASBM2 | ecosystem: Host-associated > Fungi > Mycelium > Unclassified ... | reverse complement strand
TGTATATCTATAAAATACTTCAATTTTTAGATACCTCAACAAAATTATTCTTTCCGTATATTCAACGCTGATTCTAATTTAAGATGGCAAAAGAAGATTTATAAGAATAAATATGATAATGGGGATTTGCCATTTACCTCAACAACGCCAGGATAAAATGAAGCTCCTCTTTCAAGAATTGACACGAAGATTTATGCAAAAGTAATTTTTTGCGCTTCCTCGAAGATCGATTAACGAAGACAATGCGATTTAGTCATATCGTCGTCGCTTCGCCGTGAGTGAAAGAGAGAGAGAATAAAACTTCGGACTTCACTGAGAAGGATCCAACGCTCCGTGATTTACGCTATTCTAGGATCGTTCACTTGTAACACCTTGAATTATAGATGCCTATCCTTGTGGAAAGCCGTATACACGCGGAATCGCGAGAGATACGCGCGCATATAAATATCTCTGCGGACGACGACGGCGAAGACGACGACGGGGCGCGGAAAATGAAGTCGCCACGCGATCGCTAGAATCGGCCGCGAGATAAATCTCACGACGACGCATTAATTCTTTATAAGTTAGAAACGTAGATGTATCTCTCGTATTTTCATTTAATCGCGAGAGATTCGTTCAATCTCAGATTTCTCAATGATATACGTAAAGCTAATCTCAAGATATTACTGATACTCATCCTGATGATTAACAGCGATACAGAAGCGTTATTAAACCTCAATTAATTTCCTACACATAGTTTTGTAGATGCAAACTGACGATTATCCCCATCATGTCAATGGCAGATGCTGACAAGACACAGAGTGCGCATCTTGAACAGCAATTTTGATCACGGATGTTGAACTTGTTTAATTTATAATTTTTCCCAATTATCAACTCCCAACCGAAGATTGGAAAAAGATGGAAAAGAGAGAATATATGTTTTATCGAGATCAAATTGGTTATTAACTTAATTCTTAATAATTACAATATAATTTAATACCAATAATTTTTGATCACACAAGATTCTTATTACCTATAATTACAACGCTTATGATTACGCAAATGAAATGTATGCAAATGATATATTACGGAAAAGATGAATTTAAAAGATTCACGCATTACGTGTTGATGGTTCAACTGAAGTTCGAACTCGAGCACAACATAGCAGAACCTCGACAGTGGCCGCAAGCAGTTAGGCAAAGTCATAAATCGAAGATCGAGGGTCCAATCGTAGCTACACGCACGCACATATACGCACACGATCGTTTGTACAGACGCGTACAAGGGGTGGCCCGTTCGCCTCGGGTGCCCGGACGACATAATTCACCCCTCTGGAATTCTATTTTGAAATTGGTACTGCGAGAGCCCCTCGAATTTCTGCAGTTCTCTCGATCTTCCCCTTTCGCGACGTTTACCTCCATCTTACGCCGCTCATGATAGTTTTATTCCTCGCGGCGACTTGGTCGCAATTACATTAAATCATTTTTGCACGGCCACATGTCATTTCCTATACGCTTTATCCGTGCAGCATGCGACTTTGTGGATTTTTTTTTTTATTTTTATTTTTTTTAATAAAGCGTAATATAAGAGAGAATGCTGAGAATACAGGCGGTTGCAAATAAAGAGCGCAACAGCAGCAACGGCAGAGGCAGCTTTCAGTAGCGAAGGAGACAATTTTTATTTATGTTCCATTGAAACAAGGAGCGCGGAGTAGCTGCACCTTTTTTTCTTCTGCACGCCTTCTTCTGGAGCGCGCCCCGGGGGCTCACCTCGTAATTCACTGCCCACGCGGTCGTTGCCGTTACCGGAGAGAAGTGCGAGTGGAGGAGGCCAAATCAGGAGCGGAATAAACGCTTCCGAAGAAACCGGCCGCACGTTGTCCTGACCGACGCGAAACTAATTGCATTATCATCTGTAAACAATCCTCGATTTTTATCGACATTCGTCGTTAATCTCAATCTCGGCGCTTATCCCGACAATAATATTATTTACCAGGATATATTATATGCCGTATATATTTCAAGATTACAATAATATTTCTATAAATTTCTATGTTAAATTTGCACGAATCTTTTCATAAACAATACAAGCAATGTAAATTATGAATTAAATAATGCAATACAGAAAGAAGTAATTAAGTTTTATTATCTTAATATATCTTTTATAGTTTTTTCAGCACATTAACATCTTTCTAATATGATACCGAATTGAGCATGAAATTATTAAAAATTTGCTTGTCAATTTAATTTAATATGTGATATTGTTACAGCTATTTTAATTGCGTTCATAAATTCGGAAAATCAAGTTGGCACGCAGTTCGAATAAATATAGTATATATGCTTGTACATTATATTATAGCATATATTATATATAATTCACAATGATTTATTTAAAATATTAAAGATCCAGCTTCGACCGTTATAGGCTTCAATATTTTTACTTGTGTGTATTCACAATACGGTCTTAATAAATCATTTATTATTGTTAATATATCTTTAATATTAGTAAATAAAAATGTATGAGCGAGATAGAAATTTTAGTACACGATATCTTGTAAAACATAAGCTTCGGAATTTAAAGATTGTTTACATATTATGCATGAACACATAAAATAATTTACAAAATTTAGACGTATAAATATAGATCATTATATGATCTATAAGGCGTAAACAATCCTGATATTAGCTTCCGCTAATAATAAATATAAGAAACGTAAGGGAAAAAACCCAATATGAATCATCGACTGCCCAGTTTCGTGGCTATAATTATAATCGGCTGCATAATCGCGATAAAAATTATTACGTGGGAATTACAAAAAATAGCATCGCCATTTGTCGCGTGTCCCAAGCGATTTTTGCTGAATGTAAATCGCAATTTTTAATCTGCAACTTTGTCGTGTCCGAACAATCGAATTAAAAAGTGCATACAATTTTTATGAGTGCATGTAATTTTAAAGCTTTTCCTCGAGTTGCATGTATACACTCGAGTTGCTCGTAATGCTCGCCACGCAATGTGGAACATCAAAAGCGTGAAAAAAAAAAGGATAATTACGCGGTCCTTCGCACCACGTGAACAGGTTGATCGCTGGTGTACCGATACGTTCGAATGCACTCTCGTGTCACTGCGCATTGTAACGATTCGCTCGATCGTACGAGGTGCTTCCTGCTACCGCAATAACTAACGAGCGTCCAACAGCTTTATGTTTGTTTAGAGGGTCGAACGGCTTTAACGCGAAGACTTGTCATCTCGTAAAAAAAAAACTACAATGAAGCACGTCAAGCGACACGGGAAAATGTACGTACTCGTATGTATATTGGCGTGAAAATAATGCGTCTCGCAATCGGTCTGCCAATCTTCGTTACTTTCTCAGATAATAGGTTACAATTTTTTATAACGTCTGCTGATGAAGGCCATGACAAACGGCTTAATTTCGCAGGGCAAACAAATTGAAATCTGCCTACGGCGGCACTCTCTAATATGTATTTGAATGCATAATTAACGCGGCCACGTGTTATTAACCCATTGTCTACTGGCGTAAGGCGGCGTGGTGCGGACGTAAGACGCTCGTGGTGCATAACCGGGTAATTTACACGTCTTTTGATCCGTGAGACTTGTTTTCAACTATCGTCCCGTAAATCATCTCGCGCTCCATAAACTTGGCCGTCGTTGTATGTATCTTCCCTCCCGTCTTCTCCACCCATCCCCTTTCTCCATCGCACCAGCTCTCATCCTTCGTCCTCGTCGGGCACCGCGCGCGATCCTCCTTTCCTCTCCGGTCAAATAACACCCTACGATTTACGGTGTAATTTACAGTCGACCGTACGTATGTATACTGCGATCTCACCGTGTAAATACGCCACTTTATTTCGTATGCGAATGCATTCTCTCCACCCTCTTTCTCTCTCTCTTTTTCTCTTTCTCGTTTTCTCTTTGCCTCTTCCTCGTCTCTCTCTCTCTCTCTCACACACACACACATACATCAACCACTTCCGCTTCGTGCAATACATGGAAAAGTTTGGATAGAATCCCAGTTCTGCTTGGGAAACTAACAATAATGTTGAAATGAACTTAATATCGAATTAAATATCCCATGAATAAAGTAATTCTATTCGTAATGATCTTGGTTATATTCACGAAATATCCGCAGGAAGTGTTCGTAATTTCCAGGCATTGAAAAGTGTCAAGAGCTTTTCGTTTTTAGAATAACTGATTTATTTTCGCGACGTTATTCTAAAGCGCTTAAAAACTATGATTTTCATTTAAGAGGAAACCATCACCTTGCGGTTAATCTACACTTGGATGACTCTAAACCGAAGCTTCCACATGCTGTCAGTTAATTACACGCTTCTTTATTTTGTCGTTTTCATACGAACCGTTATACACGCCTTGACTTTCAAGATCGGTTCCCCTTTCGTTCTGCCACAATTCGTGAAAAAATCAGTCGGCTGAAGGTTGTGACGGGGATTGACGTTTTCTTAATTAAATGACTCATTATCGTATTCATTGCGAGCTACGCATAATTATCATTGCGAGAACGCATACGTGAACGAAGCGTGAAAACGAAAGGGGAAGATTTGTTTTTATGTTCGCGTGTCGTCGATAATCTGAGCCGGGCTGAGTAATAAATTAATGCAATTAGGTAACGTAGTGGTTGAATTTGAGGAGAAATTAAATAGTGCCGGGAGAGATAGTGCCAGTTACAGCACGGGGCATTGGATGCATTCTGGATTGCCGCAATTACACGGTGCACAAGACGTGCACACGCGTCGTGCACCGTGAGCCGGAAACCGGCTCGATAGCTGCCGGGTATCTATTTAATGATATCGCCCGGGCATATATAGACTTATTTGTAAAAATTCCTACTACCGCTCTCGATGCGAACGAATGGGGACGGATCGTCGGGCAACGATCTTGCGAAGGCGAAGCGCGATCGCTCATTTTCGCGAGATGATGATTATGTTCACGTGCTCGCGGCGCAGCGCAACGACCGTTAAATATCGCCGGGCGCGTTTTTCGTACGTCCAAGCTTTCCGCTTTTAATTTTTTTATCCCCTTTTAATTTCTATAATCATAAAGTGAAAGGGTGGTCTAATAATGACATAGCAACGACGTGACGGCTGGACATTTTTAAGAGAACAATTTCGAGCGTTACGCCGCGCGAACGTTATGTATGAGGTCCAAGGAGAAACCTGACGGTACCAAACGACTATAGAATGAAACACTTTCGCGCCAATTTACCAAGGCACGTATCTCTGACATATTATCAATCAACTCTCAGTTGGTCCATTGTCTCTGCCGTTGCATGCGTTCTCAACCGACCGAAGCCTATCGTCATCGACGAGGATCGTTCTCACGGGGGTGGTTCGTTTAAGCAAGACAGAGCGAAGGAGAAGAAGTGAAAAGGCAGAAGAGATAGAGAGAGAGAGGGGGGGGGGTTGAGACAGGTGAAAAAAGAAAAAAAAGGATGTAAGAGAGAAAGACATACGCTACGGAGGTGGTTTTGGTGCCTGTCGTCCCACGGGACGATCCACCGTTCGACTTTTCTCCCCGCCTTATATAAAACCCGGCGACCCGCTACACGCCATCGATTCCGAGCCGGCTCGTTTTGCTCGATTTCGATTGTGCTGGGGCAGAAGAAGCTGCTGAACACGGTGGAACATTGCTCGCAATTTAAATAAATTCACCGCGAGCGCGCGGAGGTTCTCTCCTCCTCCCCGGTCTCATGTTCGGCCTGAACTGGCAGCGCGAGCACGCACAAGAAAGATCGTTAAAGCTCCTGCACACTGAGTTTCGTCGAAACGGCGCGGAGTATTGTGCAACAAGTATTACATAACGGGTCACGTGCAAATGCTGCCAAAGCCAGAGCACAATTTGTATTTTCTTATTATTAAATAATGCGAAAATATTACGCGTGACAAATCTCGGTCAAGTAGAAACATCGTGATTTATCGTCTAGCCTAGCCTAATCGCGGCTCGTATTAATTAAACGACGTATTTCAGTTAAATGACAAACGACTCAGTCGTAAATTATGACTCGAGACGTGAAACGATACTCCTAATGACACCATCTCGCGATTTTACACACATCTACATATGAAGTTTTGTCAAATTGCTCCATTTCACAATCCAATGCTCATACAGTGTGCAAGGACCTTTACTCGCGAGCATATAAGAATGTATTTTAACGTGTGGGTGTATAGGACATATCGCGAGATCACTTGCGCTCGACTTTGTATCCTGAAATCATCTACATCCTTTATTGCCATTTCTATGACCCGACATCCCCCGTTCGATGTATTCCTGTCGCGATTATTCTTTGAAATTAATCGTAACGGGACTAAACACATCAAACTCTTGTATAACGATGAAGTTCGCCCATTGCAAATTATACAGATCTTTTACATGACAATAAATCGTAAAATTGAGAGTCAACCATATTTATACATCTATATAAAATATAATTAAACTTAAAAAGATATGTATGATTATTAAAATTAATAGCATTATTAGCAAATTAATTTATTAAATAGATTAAAAAGAATAAATTATAAGGAAAATTTCAAATATGCAAATAGAATGTATAAATTAGCAACGTATCTTCTTTTTTCGATTTCTTTTAATTCCATTGCATCAACAGCTCCGCAATAACCGACACTAGTTAAAAATTCTCTTTTACAAAAGGATCTTTACGCATCTACAGAGGAAGAGAATTAGAAAAAGAAGACGTTGACACAGAGTGTAAGAATAAAGAGATCTGTTACTAACCGATTACCTAGTTGTCTTGGAAAAAGATAAAAGAAGAGAGAAAATTTATACTGCGTTCGAGGCTAAGCGACGCCGCGAGTTTATCTTCATCATACAGACATATTTCTTGCGAGGATTAACGCGATTTGCTTATCACGTTACGCGCGGTTTATCGCATTAACGATATAATTATTATACCAATTGCATTCGATTTCGGAACGGTAATCCCCTTCTTCCACCGCGCGAGCGGAACGCGTCTCTCAAAACGAACAGATAAATTATCTTACGTGACGTAACCGGCATGATATTATAAAATCTATTTGTATCACGCGGCGGCCATTATATTTGCGAACAATTTGAGCCGTCGTTCTTTAGGCTCGTCGGTCGGCCAGCGGCACTATTAGAAAGGCAGAGTCAATCGGCGGAATGGCGTGGTCGGCTACGTCATGGCGTGTGCACGGTGAAAATCGTTTGCCTCGTCGATCTCCGTGGCGCGTTCTCTATGTGGAAGATGAGTGAAAGGTTGGTTACCCGACCAAGGTCTGTTCAATGTCTCGTTTCAGCTTCTCCGGAATAGCAACGAGCGAGCGAGCGCGTAGAGATTTCTGCGCCGTTAAATAAAGCGGCGGCGGCGGCGGCGGCGGGACGCCCGCCCGCGCTTTGTCGTGATAATCGTAACGATAGTATCGCCACGATGCGATAATACCGCGATAGAAATCTGAGACTCACTCGGTCCAGTGATTTATAATGTATCGCTTCTCTTATAATTTGCGAAGCACGCGCTCTTATAATTTACGGCCCGGTTCTAACGAAAAGCTTGCGATTTAGTTGCGCGAAGAGAACGACGTGATCCAACGGCGCTGGTCGTAATGAGATTAATAGGAAAAATTGTAAATTGTTTTGTTGTACGTTGCATCACGCGCAACTATGATATTTCTAAATTAATATTAACGTTCGATGAACGTTATATGTCAAATATAATTTTTATCGATGGCGACATTGGCGAGCCGTTTATTTTAATAGCTCGGGGCAGCGTAATTATCCGAGACAACTCTACATTATAACTGCATAATAGCAAACCAATTATAAAGTATTTTCCTCGATGAATACTGTTGATGCTCGTCGTGCCCGTTGCGAATACAATATTGTTTTGCATGTCATATGGAATCTATATGACGTTGACCGTAGAATTTTTCGTCGCTGGGTATCTTCGTCGCAGTATCGCAAATCCGATGTGTAGTGACTTCGGTATATGATTTAATTTTCCGTGTGAAAATAACTAAATAATATTATCAATAATATAAGCTAAAGAATAACATACTCTTTTAAATTCTTTGGAGTAGAATCTCACCCTTAAAGAGTGAAAACTGAGCCAGTCTTGAAAAAGAGTTCAATTTTTAAGAGTTTCAATCTTTAAGAGTGAGATTCCACTCTTAAAATTTTGGAGAGCGCTATATATTGCATACAAAAATAAAATTTAGACATTTAAACGTGTAGTATAGTGTTATTTTTACATGGAAAATTAAATCACATACTCTCTCCCTAAAATGGAATGGAATCTCTAAAGAGTAAAAATTGAGTCAGTCTTGAAAAAGAGTGGCTTAATTTTCAATCTTTAAGAGTGAGATTTCACTTTTCTGAATGAAACTCATTCTAAAAGCTTTAAAGAGTACATATATGACACATATATACATATATACATATTATGTATTTGGATTTGGAGTGAGTAATAATATATGAAAAAAATATCAAAGAAGAAATAGATATTAAATGAGACGCAAGGTATCTCTTTCGTGGAAAGATGCGAATATGTCGCCCTATCGCGACACGGTGACCCGAGACGGTGGTCCCAAATGACACGGACGTGCATTATTCGTGCTAGGGTGCTTATTAACCAGGACACCGACCACGTACGTGTACGTATATAGGTTGCACGCGTGTGCACCTAACACAGACTGTTTATCATATAGATTGGCTACCATACTTCGTAGTAGCAGTACGGCGGTAATGGCTAGACTCTCGTTCTCTCGTACTTCCCTCCTCTCCCTCCTTCCATCCACCTTGTCTCCTTCTGCTGTTGTATCGATACCGCGAGATCGAGTCGCGCGATGCACTTCGTAGAATGCGTGCAACCTCCCAATCCACTGGCGTGGGACATGCCGAACACGCGTGACCTCGTTCCCTCACGCTGATTCGTTAATTATAAGTATTTCAACAAATGATGAATCAACAAAACCGTATTCAAATGAGACCTCTTTAAATTAATATGATAAGAATAATAATTGCCTTTGGCAAACACACACTTTGCATGGAAAGAATGGTTTTGTTGAAGTATCTAATATATACAGATCTGAAAATAATTTTGTTTGAATCATCAATATAATTATGTAGGATACACTTAAACTGTAACTAGAATATTAAATCATCCTTTTACATCATCAATATTTAAATATTCTACATAATTATTTTGATGTCGAATAAAATTAATTTTCAGATCTGTATCTAGATAAATTTTTAAATACTTCAGCAAGACTGTTCTTTCTATACGTAAGTGGCAGGACCCATTGAATATGTATTTCTCTTTGAAGTTCTTAAGTAGTTATATCATCAAAGTAAAAAGAATTTTAAATTTTTACACTTTTATAAACGCTTGTGAAATCATAAAATACAGGATTATATGCAATAAATGCAATTCTATTATATTCGACTGACAATCTGGCGATTAATTAGGTAATTATGCGAGTACGTTGCCGCTCGCGCGCGATAAAGTGGAATTAGATGGACTTAATGTATTCACACGACATGCATGGAGCGTACGACCTTACTTTCCACAATTCTCGGAACGTTGTAATATACGTTGCACGGTGTATCCTTGAGACTTCGATAAACGGATGATTTCGCGCGGAATATGTAATTGCGGGTGGAGAGTCGAAGAAAAATTGGAGAGACATCGGATACTTGGCGAGGCGAGAAGATGCGCAATCGTTTAATGCGTTAACGTGAGAGTGCGTACGAGCGACCTTACTTTCCACATTTCTCATTGGCGCCGTATTCTCGGGCCTCCAATAAAATGCAAAGAGTACTTGACTTCCCGACAATTGCGTGTAAAGAAAGTTTTTTGAAACTACAAATGGCGCGATATATTTCCGCGTGAACTGTTTTCCAAACTACGTTTCTCTATACCCGCGAGATCGGTATTGTAACTTCACCCGCGTATTACCCGTTGAATTTCGAAGTCCGAGAACTCATCTGAATAATGGAAGATTGAAACTGTTGTCGAGGAAGTTAATAGGCTTAGTTGCAGTCATGGAAATATATCGATCCCTTGAAACTAGAACAACCACATCCTATTAGCTAGAGCTATTGTATGTCGACTTATAGTAATAATAGTTTTATCATAAATGTGACTTGTGTAATCTGTAACATAACGTTCTCCATGCTTCATTTATCATCGTTAAGTAATTTCTGCGAACGACCGGTGGAACGACTCGAGGTACCACTATCCGTGATGCACTTTTTGTACGGACCCAAGCATTGTTCGTACCCCACCTTAGATCACGATGTAGAAAGGGAGAGAGAGAGAGAGAGAGAGAGAGAGAGAGAGAGAGAGAGAGAGAAGAAAGAGAAAAAACAGAGGAAGAACAGGGGTAAAGATAAGCAAAGGGAAAGGGTAGCGATGTTAGAGGAGGAAAGGAAGGGGAGCAAGGGAGGGAGAAGGGCTTGTGTGTGCACGCTGCTGTGCACCGAGAGCAACCGGAACGCGAGCTAGTGTTAGGAATGTGGTACCACTACTTGTCACAGTCACAAGCGCGCACGCCGCGCAGTATCGTCGGTGCATTATATTATGCGCACGTCGTTGCACACAGACGCACAGGCTGCCACGAGTACAAAACGCGCGAGCGAGTAGCGAGTATATACACTGCGCGACGTGCCGTATTTATTCGTATTACACATGCCGCCTCGGGGTGTGCGCTTCTCCGAGAGAGCTTGAGATATCGCCACTGAGACGAAGACGACGGCTCTCTCAGCATTCGCGACTTCTTCGTGCTCACGTGCGCGAAAACGCTCCCGAGAGAAAGAGAGCCACGCCGCGATTCCGCAGCCCTCTCGAGCCGATTCCACGTGGTCGAGAAAATCGGTCGCGGTCGCGCGCGAATGCGTGTAACAGAACCGTTTCTTCGCATCCGGGCGCGAGATCGCAAAGTGGAATCCCCGGCGCAGCTACTGTTGAATAAAAGCAAGCTACTTTTCATCGAGGAGTCGGTCGACAAGAGAGAAAAAAAGAATAAGAGAGAGGAAGATGAAGAAATTAACCTTCTCTGCTCTTTAAAATTCACTCTACTTCCAGAGTGAATTGTCCTCGAAACTATCACTCTGAAGAGTTTCACTCTTAAAGATTGAAAATTGGGTTACTCTTTCTCTTTTCAAAACTAGCTCAATATTCGCTCTTTAAAATGAGATTCCACTCTAAAGAATTATAAAGCAATCTTTTCTCTTTTTGTTTCTCTTTCTCCACATTCGTCACTCCAACTTCCTATTACATATTCCGCCCCTATCATTGGCAAACGCTGTTGCTGCTGCTGCCGCGCCGTACGAGTAATTTGTATCTCGAGAACAATGTTTGTAGTCGAGCGTGTATCGGTGCGCTCTGTCCGCCCGCTCCCTGCCGCTTCTAGTCACGATTTAGTCAAGGATACACGGAGATCGTTATCGAGGCTACGCTCGTAAAACGATAGTCTCTCTCTAGCGCGCAATGCGGACCTGCGCTCACGGAAAAGTGTCAGCCGATTTCGCCGCTGATCCCTTCAATGTAGACCTCTGACGTTTCCTTTCGTAACACGGAGCTCCTCGATCCCTAACGATCCCAAAATGCCAAAACATCTAGAGAAATCTGTACCACGATTACACTTGGAACAACCGATGAAACTTCAATCGCTAATTTATTCTCTAAATCTGAATCATGAATTAAATTCCTAACCTAGCTAATCTTTATTATGTGATATGTGTTATTATATGATATGTGTCTAATTAACCTTGTTTTGTGCTTAAATTCAATGAATATGATATTGGAAGATTGAAATTAACATGTAAATGTCAGTATTTTAGTTATATAATGCTCAAATATTCTTCCTTTTTTAGTTGAACTTCACTGATTATCAGTGCCAAGTATGCCATTAGGTAATTACTGACTATTTACTGATTCAAATTTAGAGAGTAGATTGTAAACTAAAAAAATTGTTTATCTCCCCGGAAACAATTAAGAATCCTTTTCTGGAGATCGCATAATTTCTAATATGAAAGGACTTATAACGATTCACGCGACAGAATCGATAGATCGATCGAAAACGATTTTTCAAAGTTTATTGTCACTGCATTATCAATCGGTCATGACACGCGACATCGAAAGAATAAGTAATTATCGTCGGAACATCGAACAAATATAGATGTAGGCGAGCATTGATTTTATTATTCCGAATGAAAATCGGCTTCTCAGAAGCCATCGAGCGACAAAGATATCGTTAAAGTATCATTAATCATCTAATGCTAATTTAATTGTTATTCATTTCATAAATAACTTGAGAAGATGATTTTAATATCAACGATATGAATATCAAACTATTATATATCTAATCATTGATATAATAATTAAAAAAAAACTAATTATTTTCTTACGATATCAATAAGTAAGATTTTCTAGAATTAATTAATTGCTAGAAATTAAAGAAATTTTGTACGAGACTTCAATTTAAACATTAAGATGAGTGTTATTCAATTGAAATATCGGAGTTCTTTTAGCGGGATCTTCGGGTAGCTTCATCTAGAGAGAAGTGCAAACATTGCGTATGGTATTAGGATTATCGAGAATCTGATCATTAATCAGTATATCGAGTTAATTAATAATGTGTAATGGCCTAGTCGGCAGACACGGAGATCGTGATCTCACGCAATCGTGTTGGTACTGGTATCGATAGCTCTATATTCTCCAGGCGATCTTTTTTGTTTTATTTTTATTTTATACAGGATTAGCGCATTAAGGATATCATGATAAGCGACAGCATTTCCGCTTCATCTCGTAGTGCCACATTTTTATTTTTATCAAACATGTTATTTTTTTACCAGACCACATGCGCGTAAAAAATGACTCCAAGATATCTTCTTTAAGACTTTGATGGTTTTTAAGACTATTAAAAGATATCGTAAAGACATTCTCAAGACCTTCTAAAAGGTCTGAAAATTATCATTTATAAGATATTTCTTGGATCGAGCTGTTTACATTACTGAATATTTATTGATTAGAATACATGACGTGACCAGTTTGAATATAGCTTTTATTATCGGTTACATCTTAAAAACTTGCAATATATCGTATAACGTATTATTAGCGATACATATGCATATGTATATAAATCTTTCAATTATTTTTTAATTCATGTCTTAATGATGATTATATCTTAATGAGAAATGCATATTTATCTCAAAACTTAGTCATGAATGTATGATTGACCGTCGAATTAGCTGTCGGGCCGAATGTCGAAGCTGATAATCCAGTTTTCAATTTCGAGAGAATGACGCGTTCCTCGAGTCGTCTTGCTCATTCCTTCGTTCGAAGAACTTCGCACGAAGACCGAAAGGCAAATAAAAATATGATTCGTCGAGAGAAAGAGAAAGAGAGAGAGAGAGATCTCTTTTCCTCTTCTTCATCTCCTCCTTTTCCTCCTCGAGACGTTGAAGTGAGTTGATGTACGCCGTTGGGGTGGCAACGAGGGGGTGAAACAAAACGAACGAGGGAAACGTGAGGTCGAAGAAAATAAAAAAATAGAAGAGGAGCGAGGAAGAGAAAGACTGACGACTGTGGCTTCGAAGCTAGTGGGAAAGGAAGGAGGAGCGGGGTGTAAGGGTAGCGGCTACGAGGAAAAGAAAGCAAGAGAAGGGAGATAAAATAGGAATAAAGGGACGAGAGAAACGTAGATCGCCGCGAACTTCAGAAATGTCATATCCGTCAGTGTCCAGAGCTCTACCTTCTGGAGGCAACCGGTTCCAAACGTACCCGGCAGCGGATGATAAAGTATTGTCCGCGCTAGCGCGAGTCCTCGATATGCACACAGGAGCAATTACCGGGAGCTCGTCCTTCGCGGGATATACGTGCGAGTTAAATAAATTTCCCGTGGACATATGCGCATCTTGTTCGCGAGGCTCCCGATATGAGATCGACGTCGACGTCGACGTTTCCGCTGGCGAGGATCATGCGCGAAAAAGAGACTCCTGTCCTGCGAACGGCAGGGACAGGACTTACCGTGGAGAACGAGAATACTTTCAGGGATCTAATCGCCCAGCAATGCGTGCACGATCGTGCCGCCTGACCAGTCAGTCGCTCTCACACGAAAGAACATTCGGATGCTCGACAACGAGCGGTCGAGCCAGCTGTATTTCGAGATCGTGAACGAACAGAAATAATTCCGTGTCGTAACAAGCGATTTTCAACTTAAAAATAAATTCAGTCAAGTTAAATATGTCTTGACTAGAAACTCTGTAACAATCTGGTGAGCGATTTTGTCAGAGTTCTGCAAGAGAGAAAGATAAATCATTTTTCTCATGAGATAGTATATATACTATCTCATTCTAACTTATATCGTTTCACTTTATAACTTTAATTAAGATTATAGAGACAGTAAAAGTTAAAGTGAGAGAATACCTACATATACCTTTCTCTCTCGTAGGATTTTGACAAAACCACTCATGGTCAGACTCTGATTTAAGATTTCTACACTTTCAAGGTTGTCATAGACCTGGAAAACCGGGAAAATCGGGAAAAATCAGGAGAAAATGTAAAAAAGTCTGAAATTTCAAAATTTCAAATTTCAAATTTGCTCACAATTTCTTTAAACTGTTCCCATTTCAAATAATTGTTATAATTTTTTTAAATATTATATCTGACAGTTCAAAATTTGCGCAATTTAAACGATTTTAACAAAATTAAAATTTATATTTTATTCAGTATTTTTATTTGATCTCTCTTTTTCGTTGTAACTGCATTCTTTTCTTTAAAACTGATTTATTTTTTGCTGGTTTGAATTTGCACCAAAAATTTTACCATGCTACTAAGCTTTTTTTTGCGTTTTTAATAATACGGCTTTCCTATAATTCTTGAGTCTAAATGTTAAAATTTACATATTTTATATTAGTCGTGGAAAATTTTCTATTTTCATTTTCATCTGAAAAACCTGGAAAAATCAGGAAATGTTAAAATTCTGTGGCAATCCTGACTCTAAAAAATGTCGATGTAGATTTAACACCTCTAATGTAGATTCAACATTCATGCGATATATAATTTTCATATTAAAATACCCAACATAGTGTGGATTTGAAACTCATATTTATATCAACACCATCATGATGTGGATTTAACACCACGGCTGTGTGAATTTAAAATCCATAATGTTAAGTTCACATCGCTATATTTTAGAATGTAGTCTTGACTGTTTAGAAAAATAAATTTAATACCGAAATAGTTATATTCTGAATAAATGCAATCTCGCTTTTGATGATTCCACTCGAAAGAAAGGGAGAGTTCATGAAAGCCGTGTTTCTCGTGTACGCCATGATACTGTGTTTCACCGTCGTCGAATTATTCTCCATTTGCTAATGATCCCCTGGACAGGGACTCGGAACCCGCTCGTCTAGAAACTCGTCCTGCGTTCCCGTTTAATAACCATTAGCCGCGCGATGTGATGGTCGGTAGGTGTCGGTCGGCGATTTTCGGATTGTCCCAACTCTCCGCCCGAAGGGGCGAGGGTGTCAAAGATCTAGAACAGATAGCGGCGCGGCTATATTGATGAGGTGGCTCTCCGCGTATTGATTCCAGGGCGGAGGGCTTTCCCCGCAACGAGCGCACCCCGCAGACCCCTTTTGCTACGCGCAAGGGTTGATAAGATCCGCCAGATAAGGCATGATTACACACCGCACCGTACCTACCTTCTCTCTCGTCTTTCCCCGGACCTCCTTTCTGTGCCTTCCGACCCTTGCGCGCTCCATTCTCGAGGTAAACAAGGGTCCGTTCTCCACGATGGACGTCAGGACAAAAATGGATCGAAGAACGATAGATTTTACTGAGGCAGCATAAATTCATCATGCGTCAAAAATAGGTTAGCAATTAAGGGAAAAAAATATATGTGTATTAAACTTATATTAATTTAACAATCTTCATGGAAGGATAATGGACCTCCTCTTTGCGACATAATTGCGCGCGGCAGTTGCCGCTTATCCCTCGATCTATGAAATTTTTTTATGACATGCACTACAATAAACAGGCACGCATGAAACCCTGAAAGTTGCAAACTCTCGATCACGCACTGATCCGCGAATTTGTCCCTAAACATCAATAGAACGCGAGACTGCGCTCGAAAGAGAGGTACTCGAAAAACGTTACGAGAAAAAAATCGGAGACATTCGATTGGTACTGTCTCAGAATTCGCATTGTGACGCAATGTACAGGGAAGGCGGGTCAATGGAGAGCAGTTTTATGTCTTGCATAGGGGACACGCGTGCTATCCCTCTCGCTCAAAGAAATTTCAATAAGCTCGCTATTATGCGAGTCGGCGGGCGGGAGGCTCCCCTGTATTTTGTGCTTTCGCCGACAATGATGCAGGTATAGTTTCGCTCGACAGTGCCCTGCCTTTCTGAGTGCCAGGGTGCAGTGTCATCTTGGGGGGAGGTTAAGTGGTTTGTGAGTAGGGGGTGAACAAGGGGCGAAAGTGGAGGGTCAAAGGTGGGCGCCTTTCGTAAAAGAAACATCTTATGCGCGCCGTCACCGCCATTATCTTGGTGATCGATTTTGTTAAGTATATTCATCTTATCAACTATATGTGCTAAGTTTTAAATATATGATGTATACATACAAATAAAATATCATAAATTTAATATTATTATTTTGTACGAGTACGAAATGTCAAGATGAAAATTAATCAGCATAATTAAATGCATACAATTTAAATAATAATTATTGCAATTATTATTATTATTATTATTATTATTATTATTATTA
>Ga0157364_1002708_pt1 | contig 16766 bp, 3 predicted proteins | sample AttsexASBM2_FD_111476 | JGI IMG/M metagenome (GOLD analysis project Ga0157364, IMG submission 111476) | Fungus gardens microbial communities from leaf cutter ant in Ribeirão Preto, State of São Paulo, Brazil - Atta sexdens ASBM2 | ecosystem: Host-associated > Fungi > Mycelium > Unclassified ... | reverse complement strand
TTTCGGTAGTGAAACAAACGTAATTTATAGACAATCCAATATTATTTCGCATATGTTCGTGACCTTAAATCTCAAGATGATGTGACGCCGTGTGTACGAGCAACTACGAGGTCATTGCGGCAAACATCGAGTTCCGACGTGAATCAACGTGAATCAACGGCGCAACCGCCATTATCCTCACGATTCATGTGAGTATTGCATTATTGTTTATGTTGATGCTATTTCTTCTTATGGTTCAAACGTGAGTATTTCGTGAAGGCGTAAATGTATTCGGGTGTCGAGTTGTGAATACGACGTGATAATATATGCATAGGATGCTCCAGACAAATCACCAGGAGCAGCTGGTTGACCGAATACGCCTTCTCGTCCGTCTTCCAAATCGACGGTGACTTTCGTCTTTCTCTCTCCCTCACGATCGTCGTAATGAAATGACAAATGGCCTAGCAGCTCGAGCTGATACTCTCGATTTGTTCGCGCGGAGAAATCGCAAACTACGATAGATGCGAGAAAAGAAAATACTTTATAAGTTAGATCACGGCGTTAAGTAGCGACTGTAATTCTAATATGACAGAGTCGATGCTGTTACAGTCATGCTATTATATTGTCGTTACGCAGCTTTTTATCATGTATATATACAAAACTGCGCACGATAAGGATATCCGTTATTGGATGTCGTTATGGAATAGAGATCATAGTCACCTCTCCGGTTTTTAATTGATTCCGATTTTTGAAACGATTCTCTGACTTTTCGGCTGACGGAAAGAATCTCCGATTAACCGCTCAAAATTTTATCAAAATTTTAATCTTGTTTTCAAATGTACGCCATTTTCCTTCGATTTTTAAAAAATCTCTGACAGAGAGAGAGAGAGAGAGGGGGGAGAGAGAAAGAGAGAGAGAAAGAGAGAGAGAGAGAGATTGGATCAACAACTTTGAATTAATTTTTAAATGATTGAAGCATATACATAATTAACAGCGATTTCATAATAATGAGAAAAATGGTCTGGTTGGATTAAATTGTAATTCTAAGTGAAATAAAGTGAAAAACAGACGAATCAGTATTTTCTGATTAAGTCTATTAGAATTCTAGTTGAGATAACTTCTGATTAATATAATTATTCTGGTAAAAATAAAAATTTTAATTTTCCAGAAATATTATATCAACCAGAATTCCAGTTATCTCAAGAATTCTAGTAAATTAGAATTTTAATAAATTTAATTAGAAATTTCTTCCATTCGTCCATTTTCAACCAGAAATTTTTTTCAGTGGGTAAATAAGGATTTTATTCTTTATTTTAACATATCAATTTTTTTCCTTAAGCGTCATTATTAATTTTCGGTTTTTATAAAAAAAGAAAAGAAAAATACAAAAAATATGTAAAAATAAAACAATCCCGAATGATAGCGAAAAAATGAACATTAAAGAAATGAACATTCTCTTTTTTTCAAGCATTAATTAGCTTAATAAAATAGAAAGATTCTCGGATCTCTCCATCCAATCAACAGACTTAAAAAAATTGACGAATGTAATATTAACTTTATGCTTGATGAGAGAATTTTTTTTAAAGAAAGTAAAATAGTATATACATTTAATTATGTCAAGTGATTAGTGACAAGTGATCTCTGATTAAATAATAATAATCTTCGGGCGAGGAGAAGAATTTGATGACTAAATCTGTTGACCCTGTTTAATGAGAATGCTATAAGAAGCTAATAATTTCGCCACGTATATGCAATATATTCGAGAAACGAGAAACACTAAAAGAAATTTTGATTAATTCGCACGAATCAATTGCCGTGAGAAACGAAACCTTGAGAAAACGAGAATAGATTTATTTATTTTTCTTTGTAGTGTTCTGTAATTCATGTATTCCATTCTGCTTTGTTTATAAATGACCATCATGTTTTTCCCCGATGTATAACATCCCATTTTAACAATTCAATAGCATGTGTTTTTTCTCGAAAAAGCGCCAGCCTGAATAAACCAACGTAGTGTAAGGGCAAAAATAAAATTTTAATTTGAGTAACACGTCACCTCGACAGCGGATGCCATATAATAAATTTAATATTGAAATTGTTTCTATATATTCGCTACGTCGAATACAAATATATCGATGTGGCGAATGAACGGAATGCCAAAAATCTCATCATTTAAATCAGACATTTTGTTTTTCTCGATAATAAAAAAAAAGAGAGATAGGAATATTGGTTATTTAACGGCAATTTAATGATTAATGCAATTATTGTAGTCTTCGAAATTTAACAGCGTTATATTTTGAAATATTGCAAAAATAAAAGCATAAAATAATGAAAATATTTCAATGACTATCATATTTTTTAAATTTATTTCACTAAGGCAAAAATAAAAAAAGAGATTGAAAATTAATAGTAATAATCTTTTAGGTTTACTAATTTGATCATCTTTGATTAGCTCGATGGATTGATCAGAGTATAGATTAAGTATCGATTGTGGTTGATCAATTCTGCTTAATGACAAATATGATTGATCAATTCTTTATGGAACAATCGATCGATTAAGTTAATCGGAGATGGTGACACTGGCTCTTGGAGAATCTATTTAAAGGGCTCTATTCAGATCCCGAGTGCCATCGAGGTATCATTTTATTCTTATATATATTGTTCACTTAATGTTAAACAAGAATAAAATGATGCATGAAGAGCACTCAGGTGGGAATCTGAAAGCGCTAGAAAGTCTACATATAGGTAAAAAGTAGTCTATACTAGAAAATAAATGCAAAAAGATATTACAATATTGTAAAACCTGAAGGTAGTTTTTTTTGACAGAAATTAAATTTGAAATTTTTATTTTCTATTATTTAGGATTAAATATATGTTTGGATTGCAATATTTTTAAGTAAAATGCGATATTAAAATATATTTAATGTAATTTTAATAATTACGATAATTACATTGCAATCACGAAATATAATTTCGATGACACTCTGCTATATAATTTATTCGATATTATTAAAAAACATTAATAACTGTTTAATTATATCTTCCTTAATTATATCATCAGAGGGATTTTAATGGCTGACTATACGCACAGTTAAACTACTAAATCATCGCATGCATAACATAGATACATGCGTATCTTGATTTATTTCTAGTTAATATTAATGTTATTACAATAAAAAATAAGTTATCCTAATTTTTTGGATAATTATTTAAGATTGTTTATCAAGTATTTAATTAATTAAAGCTTACGCTTACGACGTTAAGCAATGTGCGATGTTAATATAATGTGTATATTACATAAGATCATATACATATGACGCGAAGACAATGATTCGTGTACATACGTAACCATCCGACCATAATTTACGAGGTTCTATTACTGGTATTCGCTGATAGCACTTGAGAGAAAACATAAAGACAGCTCTATCGCGGTTTTCCCATGAGCCTCTGCTTCCGCGAATGTTTCAAGCGTGATCCTCGGAGGTACTCTGGAGTAGGATAATCCTGCATAATATGGAGGTTTGCGAACCTGTAAAATCCAAGTACCTCGCGCGCTCGTGAATAATTCGTTGCACGCGAGCGTCGTTAAGTTGCAGCATCGGAAATTTAATGACCTCTACAAGAAAAGTTGTTGTTGATGTCAGTAAAGATCTTGTAGAGACCTCAGGAAGAAAGTACATGTCAAAGTAGATTTTCTTTTCTTAACACGTATTCGTGTTGTACACTATTAAATATCAAAAAGGAGCAATGGTAATCTAATCCCTTGGAGTTAGATAACATCTTGTTACTTTTAACTTTCATGTGTGTAAAACATAAATCAATTCATTTCTGTGACTTATAATTTCAAAATAAACAACGTTCGTGTTAATGTATGTATTTATAGTTAATAATAAACTAAATTTTAGTTAAATTTGATATATTTTCCTGAATTATTTGTGAAATTTAACTTCGTTGTTTTAACTAAATTAATGACCTTTTGAGTACAAGCCATAGAAATGATTAAAAATAACTTACATTAGTCAAATTATAATTTGACATTGTGAACTTAACAATGTATTTGTGATATATTGTGTATAATACTTCTAAAGAAATATTTGATATATGTTTTTATTTTTATTCTAGTCAGAGAAAATTACTACCTAAAAAATTATAAAATTGTTTCGGAGGGGCTACAGAAGCTAACTGACTAATATTCTGGCGAGTAATGCCAGTTTAATTTCGTTCAACACTAGCTACGTTTTAACGAATTATTTAGAGTGCATGATCGATTTCTGAACGAAATTTGGTAAGTTATCCGCTTTATCTGCATCTTATTATCATTTCTTCTCTATTATCGATTTCTCAAATGATTCTAATTTTTCCTAAGCCATCTCGAATAAGTCTCTTGAGATTGCTAAAATTAGATCCCCTGACGGGGAGTTTCGCAGAATCACGTGCGGGATCGTTCAATTTCACCACGACTATCCATTACGCTACATTAAAACGTACTCGTTGGTTTGGTGCGTACCGTTCAACGATTGTGCCGCGCTAAAAGCTACCAGTGCGCGGCGTAGCATGGCTTTTAGAGGTGGCTACAACGTTGAAAAGATAGGAAAAAAGAGGCGAGAACCTGTGGTTTTTCGCACTTCGCCGAGTGTGAAAAACATCCCTTTTTGCGCTCTTTCATAAGTTCGTACACAGATTTCGTCCTCGAACTGTTGGTAGATTAAATTCAAATTGTAAATACGATAGTAAAGTTAAAGTAGTTTCCGAGTCGTAATATTCACTTTTGTTAAAGAAAGAGCAACTTTGAATTTATCAAAGATTCTGTAAACAAATGGGAGTCTCGAAAAGTATTCCTTTTTCTATTACAATATAAATCAGCGAAGAAAGAAGCATAAAAAGTATTCACAATGGATTTAAGAATAACACAGCAGTCCGAGCTTGGTACGTTAAAGGGCAAGACTGAGTTTGAAGCATTTATGCCGACACTAATTAATTCGTTATAGAATCAATAGAGCTTTTCGTCCAGGATTCCATTTGCACGGCATTTGGTTCGCTTCAAATCTCAATCCGTTTTCTCTTCTTCGTTCATTCTTTTTCAGTCTTCCGAGCGTCGTTTCGCAGTTAAATTACAGATTATTCGAAGATAATGATGACAAATGAATCAGTGGCTGCATCATTATATCTTTCATTTTCCAGATTGTTCTTAGATTATCACGGACTATTGTATTGTTATTGTTATGTTATCCATTTATTCAGATTTTCTCCTGTTAAGCACTCTCAAGTGCATTGTGTAATAAGATGAATAAGATTAAGGAATAAATGTAAGAATAATACTTTATTTTATATTCAATACTCTGTGTACATTGTATTCCAATATTTCTATTTCAATTTTCATAAAATTTTAATTGTTTTTACATAACTTGTTATCTTTGATAGTTCATAGTATTTCCTTTCAAAAGGCATGCAAATGAGATTATTTATTTATTTAAACATTTATTGAAATAGATAATTTTATAAATTTATTCCAACAAAATACATAAAATGTATAATGAATTTATTGTTTAATGATAAGAGATTAATTGCCAACGTTCAATTAAAATGATTATAAGCCATACATAGCTTCGAGTTTTCAATCTTTATAATATTCTTATTTTGAACTTCAATGTAATATAAAGAATAAGTGACAGTAATAAATATAATTGTGGTTGCGGTCGAGAATGTATCAAAAGTGCTTGTGAGAGCGTGGACTACTTAAATGCAGAGCGGAAGTTCCATTTGACGAGAAACACGTAAAGTGTTTATGCCGCAAAAGGCCTGTCCTCAATCGCTTCTTTGAATTTCAAGTCCCTCAAAGGATCAGCTTTTGGTTAGCGGCCAATTCAATTGAATTTGAACCCGTTTAGCATGAGGTTTCAGTCGTGGTATTAGGTTAACCGTGCACCTATTTGGGTTTACTGTATCAAAGGAATGAGAGTACATTTTCATGAGAAGAAAAATGTGAAAGTATTACATTAGTAATTTTCCTCATACAATATTTCAAATTGTTTGAAAATTGGTAAAACTGATAAATAGATACATACAATTGATGTATATTTCTTGTACATAAATAAGAGGAGAAATGCTATTTTTAATTAAAGTGGGTCATCGAAGCTTAACTTGAACCTTATTGTTAATAGTATTTATATGTGGATATACAAATACAATTATTAGTTCTATAAGATTGCGCTGATTCAATTTATTGACGATTAATTAATTTATATTGTTGAGATTATTATTTTATTTCACAGTTATGTTTCAAGAACGATAAATTGAATCAGAGCATAGTTTTCTAGAACTGATAATTGTATGCTCACATATGAATTTACTAAGTATCAAGATCAATTTTGATCTAACATGGCATTTCTTCTCTTATTTGAGTGTTTAAACACTTCTCAGTCTATTTCACTTAATAATTGTTTCTTATACATATTATATTATTATTTTGCAATCAATTGAATAATAATTAAGTGGCAATTAAGATTAATTTGTGTTATCAATGTATTTCTCTAAAATTAATTTTTAAATTTATGTAATCCTCATGGCTCATGATCTATAATGCTTCACGTTTCTTTAAAATATGTACACATTACTTCACGCAAAAGTACCAATTTTCATTCTGCGGGTAGATAAAGTAAAAACATTACGTCAACGAATCTGAGAAAGAGCAGCAGCTGAAATAAAAAGAATAAAGTCAGTTCATTTGCAGGAACGAACAAACCATCTCCGATGTTATCTCCGGGTTCATTCTACGGAATACACTGTCACAGCACGCTTTAACCAACTTTCTGACTTTAATCGACTTCACTGAGACTCCGTGCTTTCCATTTATCGTTGTTCCTTTCTGATGCGCTTGAAGGCTTAAACAAGTACAAAGCATACGTTTTCATTTGTGCTCTGTAACAGTTTCATCATTACGACTTAACGCTCATCTCGAATTTTATGATTAGAGATACTTCGAATAAATTGTTGTACGCTGTTCTGTTTATTGATTTCCATGCGGGTAAAGTTTCAGGACATTGATATTCCGCTCGCATTGTTACATGTTTCTCGACAATAATATAGCTATAGCTTGTATTGACCTCGCAATGTTCCTTAACACGTAGCGTTAGTACTACATTGAGATCCACGAAGCGTTAAACGTACAGATTTACGAGTAAAGGCGAAACGTTTACGAAGTGCAGTTAAACCTCCGACCACAGTTTCCCCACGGTTGACAACTATTGTAGATTTACTGCAATGAAAAGATTTTCTCTCAGTTCTGAGATTGTAACTTAAAAAATTTGCTTTACAAAACAAACTTGCTGCTATTCAATGTGACTATGTTATTCGTATTCTTCTCTAATTTATAAATGTAATTTTAAATAAAAAACCATTGAATACATATAGGCTTATTATTTATATAATAATTGTAAATAAAACTATATATTCTAAAAATATATAGTTTTGTAGAAATTATTTGATAATTCTGTGAATCAGACGATTTATATATATTATCAGGTTATATTATAAATAATCATTCGTAAAAATACGATGTATACACAAATAATAATATGATTTTATATTATAATATATATTATTTTATATTAATATTATATACTGAACCGTATTATTATATGTGATTGTCTATTCTCTCCGGTCGTAGTTCATGTACGGGATTATGAGAAACGAATATTAGCAATAAATTCAAACAATATTTTCTCGAAGAGTGATAAAGTATCCAGAAGCAAAGGAAAAATATTGCGTTGGTTGTGATAAAAACTGTGGCTAAAAAGAAAAATTCGTGCACCTAATATCGAGCCAAAATATGGCAGAAAATCATCTGGCGTCACCGAGAATGTATTGCTAATATTATTCTTTGCATATAACAAATTGCATATTATATTTTAAGATATCAAATGCTCGAGCAACTATAACATCGCTAAATTATCGAGGATTATATCTATTTTTAAAATAAATTACAATATTACAAGTCAATATTACCTCTCTTTCAATTGATTTTATTTAAAAAGCACAATAATCTAAATCATTTTTGAACCTACACGAGTCGAGTTCTTTTATCTATTGCAAATTCTTAATAGATGCTAAAATTGAATGATTAGTAAAATATTAACATTTTCAAAAAGTACTCAGTATTTTGAAACTGCCTGTTATCAAATTTTTAAATATTCTTTTTCATTTTATTATTTTTCTTTAGTCTAAAAAAAATTATGTTAATTTTTTAATAGACTTTTAATAGAATAGAAGATGAACATTTATTCTCAAGTAATCTGTAATCTGGTTTAAGTTTCTTGAAAAAATAAATTATACGTTATAATAGCATTGGAAAAAACGACAACAGACAAGAATCGGAAGTTCGATTTTCTTGCTGAAGTAACACGACGTTTCGTAAATATATGTAAATAACAAAGCAAAGCCAAGGAAAATGCCGCGAGATATTGGTAATGGAAAGTCGGCGGCTTAGTGACAGCTTTTACTACTTGTAGACGTTGACACAGCATCTCAGATGCGCTGTTTCGTTCTACTTCATCTATTTCACCCAGATGATTACATCTCTCCTTTACATTTTTTTCTGCTGCGATTCAGTATTCAAATTATTTTATAAACTGTTAATTATTATTTTATTGCAAATTCTTAATAGACGCTAATTGAATGATTAGTGAAACATTAACATTTTCAAAAAGTGCTCAGTATTTTAAAACTGCATGTTATTACATTTTAGAATGTTCTTTTTCATTTTATTAGTTTCTGTTATTCTAAAAAAAATTTATTATATTAATTTTTTAATAGACTTTTAATAGAAAAGAAGAAAATTTCCAATTCGAAAATGACAAGGAATAAGGAGAGTACGGCACAATAATTAGAGCGCAAGTTTTGTAAAGTAGACATACGTTAATGTAATATTCGAACTTTTTGACTCATTTTGAAGTCATTCTTAGCGACGAATAACAATCATATCAATCATACCTCATCCTAAATCCTATAGTAAAATCACATTGCATAATCCCAAGTGGATTTTTCGATCATTGGTTAATTAAAAAATATTTCTTTGTTTAACTAACCAATGGTTAGTTAACCATCGGTTAAAAATCCACTTTAGATTATTCAACTCAAGAGAGACTTGATCGTTGTCGAATGAGAGATATGTGATTGATACTATCTAAATCTTTTGGAATGACAATTGAGCCAATTTTGAAAAAAGAGTGAAAATTTTTCATTTTTGAACAAGAGTGGCAATTTTCACTCTTTTAGAGTAAGATTTTACTCTTTTAGAATGAGATTCACTTCAAAGGAATGAATCTCACTTCTTTTTTTGGAATGAAACTTTATTTCTTAGAGTGACTTTCATTCCAAAAGAGTGAAATCTTATTCTTATACAGTGTCAGATTAAGAAACTTTTAGGTCTGAAGCGCTAAAAATTTTCTAACCCTTTACGTCCTTGAAAAAAATACGAATTACCAAAAAATAAATTTATGAATTTATTTAATAAATTAAATATAAAATATTTCATTATTTCCGTTTTTTGGAACCAGTTGCGTGTTTATAATTCATGTTATCTAAACCTAAAATAAGAAGAAATAATAAAAAGGAATAACGAATGATGTTATTAATTTCAATTAAAGTGAAACCTTTTTTTATGTGTTTGTAGGCATGTTTTCGAATTGAGCGAGTTTGCAAGCGACGTAGGTTAGATTAATGATATTAATGATGTCACATGCTTTACTATTGACGTTATGTGCTCAACCATAATACAGAATGTGATGTCATTAATCCAAACCAGTTGGTGCAAACCCGCTCAGTTCGAAAACATTAATAGCAGAGCGTCTCTCTGCTAATAGCTATGCTTACTTTTGTGGTTGCGACTCTGATACAACACGCTCAATTCGTGACTTGACACGATCACGACCACAAACATAGTACATCGATTATGACTGAGAAGTAACGACATGTGCACGGCGCACGCACATTTGAATATTATAACATTAAAGTACGTTTATTTTGCAAAATTATTGTGCTCTGATTCTGTGCTGTATTTTCATTAGCCTTATTCTTTTATTGTTAATTTTTTAACTTAAGGTTAATTCATAATTTCTCGCATTTTTCATTAATTATTCTCTACCGTGATGTCTCCCACGCGTAATAATCGCGTATAGGTCAAGTGATGTGAAAAAAGTACTAGTTCCGTTGAAATTCTTTTCGCTTGCGTGGTTTCAAAGAAATCACCTCTCTTCCTCCCTCTTTTATAAAATAAATGACGCGATTTCCGACGAAAGCCGAGTGACCCGGGATCGTTGAGCGAGGTTCGCCTGAGAAGATATTTGCGACGCGGACCCGCGATTCTAGCTTCGCACGTGTACTAGCAATAGAACGGTCGTTTTGTAAATGGCAACAATGAAATACCAGCCGTATTACAGGTATCATAAGTTAGGAATGGCGTAGGGGATTGCGGTATTTCCAAGGAACAACTGAGAATTGGTTTGAACATACCGCATTCCTGCGCTCGTTCTGGTGATTGTCATGCGAATATGTGTACATTTTAACCTCATTTAACTTCATTTTTTTCGAAATTATTTACATCATGCCAGAAAACTAACGGATGCTATTTTTATTATTGTGTAATGCAAAGGGCCAAGCGAGTAAGCGGAACGCGGGAGTAATGACAATTCGAAAGAAATAGTTTCTGAAAGAAATAGTCTGATATAAGTATGCGCTGATAAAGGAACGAGTGAAATTGTCTAGCAGCTTTACAGTCGTTTTCGCAACGTAAGTCTCTGTGAAGTCTATCTCTCGTCGACCACGATGTTTCTTTGAAGTTGCTAATGTAATCTGTGTTTTCTCCATTTAATCGTCTGCAAGTCGTTTCTCTTTATGATGACTAGTTTCGTGTTGCTGCACTTACTTACTGTATACTTTGTTACACAGAAAGAAACTTAATATCCAATTCTTAATGTCTCATAATTAGAGATATATGCTAGAAAATTAATGTTTTCTTATATTTTTTACTATTTTTTTCATCCAGAAATAGTCACTCGGAGTGTTTTTATACCCAGTAGCGAAAAAAATGTGAATTGTAAAATATTGTTTTATATGGATAATGTTTAATATTTTATTTCTTTTTTAATAACTACTTTTTTATCTTTAAATATTCAAATTCATTGAAAATTCGTAATAAAATAGCGTTATATTAACTAAAATCTTTATTATTTAAAAATATTGTCATAGGTTACTTAACTTATTCAGTTTAATATTTGTTTGATTTCCATTTACTTTTTCGGAAAATTGTAATTAAATCCGTATCCATAATGTTTTCAAATTAATAAATCAAAAAATAATCAATATTATACAATATGTTGGTAATAATAGTGATTTTAATTGTAAAAATAGCCCAGGTGATCTCTCATTTACGTGAAAAAAATAATTAAATGACTTCCAGTTTGATGTTTCTTACTTTAATTAGGATACATAGAAAATTGGAAAAATAAATTAAGGACACATATCATTAGTCTATAATCAAGTACCCATATTTTTCATGCGAATTTATTAATTAGTATAATCTTTAAACGTTTGTTTTAGAAATATGGAAACAATATTGTGATTTTTCATCAATATCCATTTAATAATAATGCATCCTTATTAAATTAAATTAAATTTTTAGGTTTAATTTTCATTAACTTACGTAAAAAATTTAGCCGATATCGAGAAAATGTTTTTATGTCAGTTAGAACGTTCTAATTATGTCAACTTTATAACGCGTTCGTTATGGCGATATCCGCTTTCTCAGTACAACACCGCGTAATGCTATTATATAACCACCGTTTCTCATGACATTCGCGTTATCGTTTTTCATTTTCCGCCCTCCACAATCGTCGTGCCATCCGTCCTGTCGCTCTTGTCTGGAGACAGCGGCACGAATGAATAATATTACAAAGACGTCCTGACGTCTATTCGGTTGCTCGTTGATCCATCTTCGAACCCGAAAACGTCGTCGTTTTCACCAAGACGAAGGAGAGCAACGTCTCTCTCGCTGCACCACCACCATTTCAATTACCAATCTACCTCCGGTTTCCCGTGCGCGGGCATGTTTCCCGGGCCTGTGGATTCGCGATACACGGAATTTGCCTAAGTCCCCCGGCAAATATCTATGTCGTCGCCATCGTCTCCGTCATCACCGCCGAGCTAGATAAATATGATGTGCGATCTGGGCCCATCGTGGCGACATCAGCAAAATGCAATTTAAATCCCGAGTTGCTTCTCGTTTGGACGTCTCTTGCATCCTCCGACCAATTGTATCTTCGCGTTTTCCACGACTTTCTTCCTCTACCGGCTTTGCAATCCCCGTAAATTGAGATCTGGTTACCACCACTGAGCACGAATTACGTTACCGCGAATGAGATGCACAAACACCGTGCGATGTGCGAATTTGCAAATATCCCGATGTTGCCGCTTGATCATTTGTTCACTCTATACTGCATGCTGATTGGATTATTACTGCAAAGTGCAAAAGCCGCTTTGCTGATATTTACATGTTGACCCGTTATCGCGTTCTGTGTTATCCGAGGATAAATAGAGATTATATAAGAAAGAGAGAACAGCTTAATTTTGCATTTAAAAAATGAAAAACTAGATATATCAATGTCTCCAATCGAGATCTTCATTTTTTAATATTAAGATAAAAGATCTTCATTTTTTAATATTAAGATTAGAACATAGAATTGCTTATATAAACTAAATCAACTAAATACGAGAAATGCTGCAGTTACGATCAAAGTTAGATGTGAGAATAATACATCTACATGTATTTTAAATAATTTTTATCTTAGATATACTGACTATGCGCGTCGATTGCTTTCGTCTTACAAGTCTTTTAATCCAATTGTGTTGCAAGACCGAATGTAGTGCGTAGTCATATATTTGAGATAAAAATTATTTAAAATACATATATGTATTATTCTAACATCTAGCTTTGACTGTAATTCACATTTAGTTGTTTTATTTTTTAATTTTGTAATTCAGAAATAAATCGTGCTTTTGCTTATGTCGCTTTCTTATGAGTGAAAATATCAATACTATGAATATTCAATATATCTTAGAGCAAAAGATAGTTTCAGTTTAATTACATGATGTATCTAATTTTTCATTTTTTTAAATGTATAAAAAGTAATGCTCATGTAATTATTAAATATTTCACGAGCTGAGAAAAAGTTTATAATGCCGCTTTTTCCATTGTGTTTTCTTTCTGTAACTTGATCATTTTGCAAAGTCTTGCTATGTGTGTTTTTAAAAACCGCAAAAACTTTACAAATATATATGTTCGATTCATATAAGCAAAAGCTAGAAAAGAAAAATACAATCACTGTCATGTCAAATAATAACGAGATAACTCGTAAGAGAATAGAGTATTTTGCAGGAGATACATTCGTGTAAAGGGCAAATGTGTTGGGAAGGTAAAAGCGGCACATAAAGGATGAGAGAGAACGAGGAGATACGTGCCGCGGAATAATGGCGCTACTTTCGACGGTGATTCAAATCCGTCAATCACAGACGACCTAGTTGACACATGCAACGAGATTACATGCCGCGTTTTTGTGAGCCGAATTGTCGATTTTTCGCGAAATTCGATTCTTCTCTTTGTCGGTTGCCCTTTTCACCCGCTTTTCATACTTTCTTTTCGTCGCGCAACTCTTTTGCCAAGTCAGGGAAAAAATTCATCATAGCGGAACGACCCGGGAATTCTTATTAGTAAGGTTGAAACGTACGTGGACACCATCATCCAATGGCAAAAAACGAAAAATTCATTCCTCAGGGCATAATACCATGTCGTTAATCGAAACTGTCATTTATATAATGGTTTTGTGATTAACGTAGCACCAGGATCGTCTGTTAACGTCGATGAAGGAGATCGATATTAATTTTGTATCAGAAATTCAAAAATATTCTGCTAGTGAATATGCAAATTATATATATTTATAAATTTGCTTTTTAATACTTTTTTATTTAAACATCATACATGTAACATTATTTATTATTTGCATAAATAATAAATATTAAAGTAAATATTGTGCATAATAAAGTATTGTATAATATATAAAGAGAAATTGTGAAAAATCGGAAGATAAATTCCATTATTTCATGCAAAACAACACAATTCTAGTCTCTAGTATTATTTTCTGTTGATGTCGTATCTCTCTTTCTCTTTAGATGCGCATATATGACTATCGAATCATTCGCTCGCAGATATGAACAGCATTATAACCATCATAATTAAACTCGTCACAAAAGTGTCGTTGGTCACGCGATGTCGGAATGCGTTAGATGAAATTATATGTGGAGTGGTTAATTATCGGACAAACAGTAATTGGCAACAATCGCACATTTCCATCAAAACGTTATCGATTGTAAGTCTATGTGTCGTTACATAATTTGCAATCATGTCCAGCACATGAAACTGGAATAGACATAAATTGGAAGGAAATATTTTTTAGAATTGTACTTTCGTTCAAAAAATTATAACTCTATAAACGAGACACGCAAATAATGATATACGCACTTTTAGCATTTCTCATAATTTTTTGTATGAAATACCAGTTTTCTGACTAAACCTTCTCTAACCTTTTTCAATGAAGTGATCCATCATTTGAAATTTTCTATCAGTTTTTTTTTCTTTCTACAAAAACTCGGAAGTCTCTTTTCATAAATTAGGAAAATTTTCATAAATTAGGAAAATAATAAAAGCTCAAAAATTACTCTGTCTTCGTTATTTCTTAATTTACTATCGTAAATAAGATTAATCAGGATCGCTTTTTCAAGACTGGAAAAAGACTAAATGAATTTCTATCTATTTATTATAAATTTTTTTAGCATCATTATGTACATCTTTAAAAAATTAAGAATAGATTATAACGATCTATAATCTATAATATATTGTTATATTTGTGTATAAAATTTTGTCGACTCTTAAACCATCTTACAATAATGTGAATAATATAGAGCAATAAATTTGTTGACAGAGAGCATATATCTTCATATATCTTTAGAAATAAGATAAAATTCTACAAGACTCTCGAAATTGTCAAAAAAATTAAAAAATGTATCTTTAAAAAAGTCTCTGTGAAAAGTAAGTGCCAAACAAATGATCGCTTTTCGTGAACTTGCGCATTGCGGAAAAACTGTCCGTTACGACTGTCTCTCTGAACTTGTATACGGTACGAATGTAGTATGTAGCTATCAAAAGAGCAACGATAACAATGAATCGAAATGCTGACTGTTGCGTTTTTCTTGGCGAGAAGAAATCTTTTGTGGTCTTGACGCTCGTAAGTGTTCCAGAAGAAGTGTTAGATTTGGTGACGAGGTGTGCAATGAAGAATAGAGGATAGTAAACTGATAAAGTCATAGTCGAATATGTTTCAAGATGAAAGGGAGAGCATGAAAGTGTTAAAACGATCTAAAAGCTATCGCTCCATATTGGAAAGCATTTCGTTCAAATGATTTCATAAATGGAGCGACGCTGCATCGATCGAGAATGAAATTTATTCGCTATTCTTAAAGATTTATAGAGATTGTCCGTGTTTCAGCCTTTTTTACCATTAAGTAGAATATAACGTAAAGCAGCAGGGATTTTATCTGATTTTTATTTCAAAATTTATCAAAGTTGTATTATGCATTGAACAATATGTAATGCGAAGAGAAATATACATTAAAAAGAAAAATAGTGTGCTAATACGTAACGATCGTTTTGAACAGCAACGTCGGATTAGATAAGACTTCGATAGACTGCAATTCAGTGGATGAATCGCTTCGATTAGAATGCATTCGAGTGAGAGGCTATCACACGCAGGACTGCCCAGTTCCGGTGTCCTGATCTCATCATCTCGTCACTCTCTATCTTATTACTTTCGTATAACGTAGACGTCTAAATATTCAAATACGATCGATTTTCTCCTGGACTCGAAGCTTTAACTATAAAATTGTTTATATTTTATTTTTTTTGTTCTTCAATGATGAAAAATTATCGTTTATCGATTCTATCGATATTGAGAATAAATTGCGATGCGCAGAGTATCACTGCAATAATAACGATTCATTTGACGTTATCGAAATCTGTGCGATAAATAACAATGAGAGTCGATGATAAAGTTGGCAAAATCTGAAGCGTGGCTTATTCCGCTTTCGTGCCGCGTAGAAGATATTTCGTGAAAGTAGAAATTTCGGGGATTTTATGGGCTTGTGATGGTTATTCTTCGTATTACCGATCGAGCCAAAAGTCGTGAAATTCATGTCAGGTCCCGACAACACGAAGTCATTATGATATTTACGTGAAACTACCGCTAATTAAACAGAATCCTAGGGTATCTTGAAATATGCGAACTGCGGCGTAGGTATTTGCATACAAAATAATATGCAGTGAGGCGCTGCGTAGCTATGTGTACATATTTCAGTATATAACATGATTTGCCATATAATACATTACGTATACATTAGAAAATAAATTTTGTAACATATATATTATTGTAACATATATATTTAATAAATGTAGCAAACTTTTTTATGTGTTAAAAATACTTGAATATAAACAAATTAGTAGAATTAAAGTAAATTAGTTTAGTAAAGTAAGTAAAATTTTAACGACACGTAATTTAAGGCAAGATAATTTCTTAGCAAGTTTTTTAATGTTATTTCAAAATAACAATTTTTTTACATTACTTCAAAATGTAATAATGAAATACCTAATTAATTTTAATAAAAAGAATATTTTATCATTTTTCGCAAAT
>Ga0157364_1002707_pt1 | contig 16766 bp, 7 predicted proteins | sample AttsexASBM2_FD_111476 | JGI IMG/M metagenome (GOLD analysis project Ga0157364, IMG submission 111476) | Fungus gardens microbial communities from leaf cutter ant in Ribeirão Preto, State of São Paulo, Brazil - Atta sexdens ASBM2 | ecosystem: Host-associated > Fungi > Mycelium > Unclassified ... | reverse complement strand
TCTCTCTCTCTCTCTCTCTCTCTCTCTCTTTCAATGATAATTTAATATTTTTTTATGCAATGATGCATAAAATGAACAAATTACTAAAGTTGAGTTATGTTGAGTTTTGAATATGTATTGGCATGTTATATTTGACGTTAATTAAATATATTCATTATAATATAACACAGAGTGTTAGATTTTTATTTGTTACACTTTAAGATTTGTATACTTTTAATCATTCGCCAATATCAATATTTTTTATTTTTTCTATCTTTTGGAGAGAAGAAAATTTTATTCTTCTACCTTTTTGAGAGAAGAAAGGAATATTTATCCAACGTTTAAAACTTCTCAATATTTTATTATAATTATTATAATCATAATAATATCTAACTTGATCTAAAATTAAAGAATTTTTCTCTCCTATATTACTAGCAGTTATGTAATTTTTTTTTCTGCGATTCTTTTGTGCAATGATATGTTTCTCTTCTCTGTTCTCTTTCTCTTGTCAACCTAGTTGCGCTCTCGAGATGCGAGTAAAAGGCAACCACCCCTTCTCTTGCCACCCCGTGCTCTTACTGGCCCATGCCGTGGGCGATTCTTTGTTGCCCTTAAAGCAGAACCTTACCTTTTTCTGTCGTTTATTGACTTATGATGTTATTGTTAGGTCAAATATAATGAAATATTTGTGTTGAAAATCAATAAGAATTTAAATAAGAATTGCAATGCAATTTGATTGTATTTACTTGATTGTATTTGTAATTTTATTAGATATTTGTTGGTTACGATCGATTAAATATTTTTGTAATTTAATTTTGTAATTCGTAGTTGAATCCTATCTAGATATGCACATATATTGAAATATTATACATTTTATTATACATTTTATGTCTCTGAACCTGTATTTCAGATATATTCGAATTGAAGTATCTTTATTTATATATCTAGATATAAAGCAATGTATGAACAATATCTGAAACTTTTTATATAAGTAAATTTTCAGATACATTTTCACGTACTTTTTACCTTTAATGAAAAAAGTATGTCTCTTTTGAAGATCATTCTTAATCTTTAAAAGAACTGACTACATATGTATAATTGTTATTAGTGACGCCATATAGATTTGTATATATAAATTAAGTTCGAGCCGTTTGAGGAGCACACTGTCAGCGCTATAGCTATAGTATCATTGGCTACGTTCAGAAAGCTACGCACAGAAAGCTTTGTTACTGTTGCAAAATTCTTTAATATAATTTATTCATTTATAAATTTACAAGAAACTAAAAACAAGAACCACTCATTTTAAAGAATTTTACAACGATTGCAAAACTGCTTTTTTTTTTTATTGAACTCAGTCATTGGCATTATATATATTTTGTGCATATTATCATTATTATAATAAAAATAACTTAAAAGTATTTTGTATGTGATATCTGAAATATTTTTAAAGATATCTGAATATCTATATATACATTGGACGCATTCAGCGGTTCTCGACTCAACAAGAGTTCGCTATTATTGATGTATTCTTTTAGCTCATCCAATCAGAATTTTAGATCTAGAAAAATATCAATAACAGCAAGCGCTCACTGAACTGTTGAGTCCGCTGAATTCATTTTTTCACATTTATTTATATCTATATATTGAGATTTTAAGAGTATCTTATTTATCATTCGTAATTTCTTGTTTTATTATATAAAACTTTTAATTGTTACTTTTTTATTGTACTTTTGTACAAGAAATTCGCAAGCTTTTATAAATATAGCAACTAATGCGTATCTAGTTACAACCCTCTACTGTTTCTCTATCTCTTTCCTTCTTTTTTCTTTCTCTATTCACTCTTCCGATATATATGCAGTTAATTCTGAGGCCGATCGATATCAGCGAAGGGCGAGTAGCTTCGAGTGATATTTTTTTATTGAGCCTCTCGGAGACTCCGGCGGTGGCTTGATGGTGAAGAGAGGCTGTTAAACGCGATATCTCTTCTGTCGCGCGACCATACTTTTGTTGCTCGCGGCGACTGTCTCGCGTTAATTCTGAAATACTGTCTTGGATGACGCTTTATCCGGCAGCGAACGCAACATTTTTACGAACGCCTGTGGTAATTGCAGCAATTTTAATAACGCTATGTACGCGGGGCGTAATTAGCAGTAGTGTTAATGCAAAGGCGCTATAATGGCCCGAGAAATGAATATTTGCTTGTGATAACGATATCCAATGTAACACGAAGTGCGTCATAAAAATTAGTGTAATCACCTTGATCAATGTTCGAGGATCAGAAAAGTAATATAAATCCTTTCACTTTTATTTTACTGATTTCGTAAGAAATGTTCGTAACTAACTGTTCCTTGCTCTCGATAAAACTTAATAAATCGAAACGAAGTTGACATGTCTCTTGCATTTACTGGTATTCACTTTAAGACTCCAAATTAATTATGAAAAGAATTTCTGCTTGCTATATCGAAAACCATTTGGTACAAAAATTATTATTTTATTTATGATAGTGCGTTAAAAATTATATGATTTTTGTTGAGAAAATATCTTTTTATTTATGATACTTTCTGCAAATTTCGAACAATTTTATTGTATATAATATAATATAATATGTCGAAGAGTTACTCTTAAATTAAATCATTGAAAACGAAAAGCATCGAAAATTGAGCTCACCAGAATTATATGAAGCATCGTATCATCCGCAAATTTCAGAACGACATTGACAGCGTCGTTCTCGAGATACTAAATTTAGGTCGTTAAGGGAATGCCGTATTTCGCATCGTCGACTTATACGCGGCGCCGGCTGTCGCGATACTAATCGATTATTCCGACGATGATACGCCTTATCCGGATTTCCCGGCGGTGAGCCTTATGACGAAGTACCGGATAAAAGATTCTGTCGGCAGGTATATGAAAGAAGGATGAAGAAATCGTTTGGCCCTAGAATTCCGTTCGCGTTCGGTTGGCATATTGCCAGCAAAGTAAATCGCATCGGGATTGATTTATGACTGACTGAAGTTTTTGTCCCCGTATCACCATTAGGGGTCCCGTATCACCACTTATCAGGAGTTCGTTGATGTATTCCACTAATATTAGAGGTATGTTTAACTAAAATATATTTAATTACGTGCTACGAACAGGTACACATGTAACACAATTTTAATACAACTATAGGCAATTACAAGAGAATTTTCCAAAAGAACAAGTTTAGAAATGTTCGAAGAGAAACTCGTATAAGAAATGTAAATAGATATAAAAATATACACTGTTATAAATGTTTTTAAATTTCATTAACTTTTAAGTTACACAATTTGAACTTAATTTCATTAAGACATTATGTTATAAATTTAATGTATTTATAACTAAAAATTATATTTGTGAACATGTACAATGCATAAAATTTAATATATTTTTTATGGAAATTTATGAAATTTAATGTATACATTCATTACATTTACTGTAACTTAATTTTCAGTTAAATCATTCATTACTTTTAATTTTGTTCATAACCATGAGCTTCATTTACATGTAAATGGTTCATTTACATTTTTAACAATGTACATATATATATATATATATAATATATATTTAGAAAAAAAAATGGTTTTGCTGAAACATCTATAATAATTTAACTCGATACAAATCTGAAAATAATTTTATTAAATTATCAAAATAATTATGTAAGACAGATTAAAACATCAAAACTTTTTGCAGCACGCTTGAGTTTTTACATAATTACTTCGATGATCCAATAAAATTATTTTTAGATTTGTACGTACCTAAATATTTAGGTATTTCAAAATCGTTCTTTCTGTATATATTTTATATTTCTATAGAAATGTATTGTATATTTTAAACTATGATATCTTATTGTAAATTAAATTATGAGTAAAAAGAAGAAAATGCGCAAAATTTTATATATATGTATAATGAAATTGAATTGAAATGAATAACATAGAGGAAAGTCTCCTATTATGAGATAGACGCCTATTATGAGATAGCAGCGTTTCTGCTAAACTAATAAACACTATTGGTTCCACCATAAATTTATTGCTCTTGGATTAAAAATTATTTAGTAGAAAGTTCATTATTAAATGATGCCTGCAGTCATTAAAAAAAGATTTTAGAATGGATTTGGATGTCTTCAAGTTTCATTGAAATGAGCCTTTAAACTTTGTTTATTATTTAATAAATAAATATTTGGCAATAAATTCTTCATACAGTGACAGTAAGATCGTACTAACAGAAAAATACGGGATATGTTGAATTGCTTAATTGCAGAAGTTAAATATGATGATCGTAAAACTGTAAAGCGTGGAAATCGTAATATGAGATATCTAGGATATTTCTAATATGAAATAATCCATGCTCTTATGTTATAGTCGTTGCTAAAGTATAGATGTTATTGTTGTTACAATAATAAAAAAAATAACAAGAATGAACATCAAGTACTTATATCTACATGCTTGATTCAAATTACCTGAAGATAAGTTTTGGGTATAATCTATCGCATGCTCATTTTTTGCGCATGCTGGCTCTGTTTGTTTGTATTTTAAAAACATTAAATGAAGTTTTTTAATTGCAATACTGATATACTTTTACTATCGATTTCTCGGAGCATCTTATATTAGGAGCACAATTTTTTGATTTTGCGATTTGCTCACTTTTTACATTTCTTTAATTTAAAAAAAAAATGAAATTTTAATTAAATTTTATATAACATTATCTTATATATTGCTTATTAAATTCCCTTCCAAATGACCTATTATTTTTTTAAATTCTGTCCATAGACTTCTAGCATCTACCTCAAATGAACGATATATATCATAATAGGAGTCTTTCCTCTACTATTTGTTCGCTGTTATATTATTATCGACAATATATTATTCTAAATAGTTCATAGATTAATCTGTATTGTACTCAATTTATGTGTCGGCACTTTTGCATGCGTATCATACACGCACGTTTACGACAAAATCATTTGCGCGAGTGAATCGCGGCGGCAATCTCGACTGGCGCCCTCCGTTGCGCTTCATTTGGCAGATGAGACCGACATCTGTGACAGTACAAGCAGATTCTTCGCGTACTCGTTCAAGATTTGGGTCAGATTACGGAATGCGTATATATGTATGATATTACGTATACATATATACCGCGTGCGCGTCCAGCATTGCGATGTGTCACCGCGAAACGTGCAACGATCTTCAGTTTCTACGAAGAGGAAACTCGTTTTTCAACGAGCCAATATCTCGTTGCCGTGCCAAATGGACGATGTAAAAGTAGCTAAGCGCCAATTCTAAGTAATCTTATATTGTCTAATCTTGATGTAGATAATCACATCTTGGAAATATTTATGTAAAAGAAAGAACAAATTGTTACACTCATTTATTACAATAATCCAGGAAACTATAAACACTCAACATTATGCATTTATATAAATATATTTACCGATTATATTATTATATTATATTATGGTATCGTTAATTTATTAATATCAAAATTTTAAGCTGAATGATTGAATCGCTAAGTAGATTTACTTAACATGATTTATTTAATTATTATAATATTTACTTATTTAATTACTTATTTAATAATTTATTTAATTATTATTTAATTATTATTGCACCATTATAGGGGAATTAATTTTACAGTCTATTCCTCAGTTTTTTGTTTTTATTTTTTTGTTAAAAATCTTAAAATTTATCTATTATAATAAAAAAAAATCTGGATTTATTGCGTATTTTGCTATTGTCATGCTATTGTAGAGATAATCTAAAAATATGTGTATGGGACTTCATTCTCGTAACATGCAAGTCTCGTGACTGTCGAGATATGTTTACGGATAATTCTGCAATTTTAGAAAACTCATTCCCTGACGGAACGACACAAAATCGCCAAGTATCCGATCGATTGGCAAACAACGATAATCTATTTGCTATTCGCATTTGAAACTGTGTAGTCGAGACATGGGACTGATAGAGGATAAGAGAGAGAGAGAGAGAGAGAGAGAGAGAATGATAGAGAAAGAGAAGCGAAGAAAAAGAGAGAAAGAATTCATGTCGATCGTGTGTTCGGCCGAAAAGCTCGTCGCAGCAGCCAATCATGGTACGTGGACCGTTAAGCATGGAGAAAAACCGCGCTCTGGCAATCTCAGTACTGCCACAGAGAGATTTTGCCCGCCTGCACGGCCAAAGATTGGCCAATTTCCGAGCCATCGTGGATTCGCCAGAGAATTCTCTTCGACCTCTCTTGCATAGCGGCTGATCGATCCAAAGTATCTCCTTCGCGAAAACGTCGTTTAATAATAATAAACGATACGACGAAGGAGTCAAGATCGATCGATCGTAAGAAGTTGTCATAAATAACATCGAACTCATGCAATATCAAATTGCATGTAGAAGTCTTTATATATTTTGCAAGATGTTTATTTTTATGCACTTGTTTTAGCGCCGAGATTATCGTACTATCGTATCTCCTGATAATCGAGTCCACAAGTTCTCTTTGAAATATGTACATTTTGCAAATTAGTTAGTTTAACTGCAGTATTTTGTTAAATACGGCATTTTTCTTAATATGTAAATAAGAAGATAGATGAAATATGTAGCGACTAAACTGCAAAAAATCATTAGTAATGTGAAATGTAATTCAATAAAAATGATAGCTATTTCAACAAATAAATTTGTATTTTATTTATATAATTATATAGATTAAAATGTTGGAATAAATTGCATATTTCCATTTTCCAATAATATAATTGAATTAAATGAATTATTTATTAACAACTTTATACAAGATTGTAAAATAATCTGATAGGTGGAAAAAAACATGATAAATCATGATTTTTACCGTCTTTATCCAATAAAATAAACTAAACAAAAATTAGAAAAATGATTAATGTGTAGTACTAAGATATATTTATATATATTTTTATGCAAAAAGATATTTTTATTTCAATTAGTAAAGCATACTAACTACAGAAAATTTATAAAAAAATGAAACGTACCATATACGTATACGTATAGTAATTAAACATCTTATAATAAAGTCTTTTTTTTAAATTCAAATTAATATATAAAATATATTTTTAATACAAAAACTTTGGAAATATAAATGTTATTATAAATTTTACATTAATTTTTAATTTAATATTAAAAACATAATAGTATACTGAAAAATATATTAAATTTTAATAAATGTTTATTTGAATGATGCCAATTAAATATTTACTTACAATAAATAAATATTTGCTCGATAAAAAAGAAATGATAGTTACATCAAATTAATGATTTTTTTTATGGTTTACTAAATAAATATATCTTTATATTTAGTAAATATTTAGTTTGGCACTATTCAAATAAATGATTTATTAAAATTCAGCATATTTTTTTCAATATAACAGAATTAAATATTTTTATCAATATCTGATTCGCATTTATCACTCAAAAACTAATTTATTTGTTATGTTAATTCCTAATCTATTATGGATTTTATTTTGGATAAAGCTTAAATTGGAAAACACTCTTTCAATTGATGCTAAACTAGAATAGTGATGCTAGAATTGAAACAGAATATCGATAACAAAATATTCTATTTATTTTATTGCTTTTAATCGGAAAACCAGTTTTTCCAGAAAATACCATTTTTATTTTTTTACCGCTGACCTAAACTTTATTAAAAAAAAAAATACAGAATTTTGCTAATCCTGATTTTACGCGATATAAAAATAATTAAACATATTCAAAATATTTGAGTATAGCAACTATCCGGATAACTTTTTTCTCATTTTTATGCGTTTTTTTTAAACTGAAATTGATTACAAAGATATACAAACTAAGGATTATAATGTATTTGAAAACTCTTCATCTAGCATCCCTCTGACGACTTATATAGATTTATTGCGACAAAAGTAGCTTGCCAGAGAATAAAAACGTAAGTACTTGCTCTGCTCGCGAATGAATAATGTAAATGTAAATTAAAATTGACCCTTTTTACATTAAAATAAGTTGCATTTTATAATCGAAACTAAGCAAGTTCGACAGCCATGTAAAACGAATCGACATTTTGCGCGCTTGAGACACCTGCTTCGGCCACAAATTATTCGTTTGTACCGATATTGGGAAACGGGAATTCAGTGATTAAGCTATTCGCCACAAAATTTATTTTCTTTATCGTGCTTGGTGGAACATTTATATTGGTTTCTTTATTATTTAGAAACGATCACTTGCAAAAACACGACAACTGCGATGTCATATCTTACGATTGTTCGAAATATGCAAATTGAATCAATTCGTCGTTTAACAAAACGTTTTCCTATAACAAGGGATATCTCCGTTAATAAAATATCGGCTAGGAAACGATATAGTATTTTGCAGAATTGCTGGTTTACGCCCTTTCCATAAATTAAGGGTGAAAGGATAATAGAATTTGTGCTACATTGGCTACAATCCACTTAATGCTACAAATGCTTTAAAGTATTTTTTGATTAATCAATTAATAAAATTATTTCATTCAATTAGTAAAATTCTTTCATTGGTTATTTAAATTCGAAGCATTTGTAGCGCCAAGTGGACCGCATCTATTGAGTGAATAATTCGTAGTTGCAATTAATGGAAATTTAAATTTCTTCGTTAATTTTATTCTATTATATACTAAAATTATTATACACTAAAAAGCTTAAGCAAATTTTATTTATAAACATTCAAAAATGCGTTTTCTGTTTATATATTCGACATCCTGAAACATTGAGATGTGATATTGATCTACTGTTTCAATAACCATTCGAATGCTATCGTATTCGACTAATAATATAAAATGTCCATAAATCTAATGTTTATTCATAGTTTATACGCGGGAACTTGTGGAACGCGGGAATGTTAAATTGCCTGAACAAGTACTAGGTTGAAAAAAGGGTGAACACGCATGACTTATGGCGTGTGAGCGAAGCGCACAAAAGAGAGAGAGAGAGAGAGAGAGAGAGAGAGAGAGAGAGAGAACAAGTGAGCGGGACGAAAATAGCTTTTGACAGCCGCGTGTTACAATCGCGATAAATCTTCCTCGATCGGGTCGTGCACGCCAGAATGTTTCCATAATCCGGCCGCGATGTACGTTGCGAAAATCGGATCGCGCATTTTCGTAATGTGCAAAGCAATAGAAAGAGAGAGGGGAGAGAGAGAGAGAGAGAGAGAGAGAGAAAGAGAGAGAGAGAGAAAGCGCAGTCCGAGGTTTATCGGTACTTGGACTTTTTCCGCACGATTATCGCGATCGACAGTCCGGGCCATCGTTATCATTTCACCCTTAATTTATGGAAAGGGTGTAAACCAGCAATTTGCAGCGCGAGCCCGGGTATGTAATGTTGCATTTAGGAGTCGTAGCGGTGTTCGCCTCGCCGCGGTGCACGATGCTAATTTATGCATCGTACATTTACGGCTTTCTTTATGCTCTCCCCGTTCTACGAGTTTAATTTGATTACCTACTCGCCGTGTGCGCACGGCGCCGCGACGCCGTTTTAGATTCGCCCCGGATCGGACCAGCTGTGTTCACCTCCTTCGGGGGTAATTTCGAGCGTTGCACTCGCGATTTCGCAACGATCATCCACTTGGCACGCTTGGAACCCGATGGAGAACTCGTGAGAGAATTCACGTCACGAAACACACGTTGCTTAAATTGAAATTACGGGTACACGATATGTCCCGCGATAGAACGTCCGTTTCCCAACCACGTTTAACGCTACGTGTTTCGTGAAATTATTCTGATAAAGGAATGAATACTCTCCCCTTTGTTTTTTTTCTCTTCCATTTTCTTTTGTCGAATATATTAAAATATGGATATGTCAAAAATAATTTAAGCTACAAATTTATATATGATTAACAACTTGTATGTTTACGTATCTTAGACACAAAAAAAAATAGCTTACGCATCCCTTAATATCTGTGCTCGTTTATAAAACATAGTATTGAATCACCATTTCTCTTGAACGCAATACTTTAGAGAAAGAGAAAGATAAAGCATTTATTGTTGTTCTAAGATAAATCCTCTAAAAACACAGAATGAGGAAATAAAAACAAAAGCAAAATAATACAAAGAAAAACTAACAACACAAGTAGCGCAGAAATTTAGTAAAAATATAACTCGGAAATAAATAAAGTAAAATAAAATAAAATAAATTGAAATAAAATAAACAAGAACAATGATGGACTGGATAAGCAAAAGAAAAACGCAAGTAAATTAACATGATAGGAGAGAGAGAGAGAGAGAGAGAGAGAGAGAGAGAGAGAGCAATGTAATTTAACCTCACAATTTTTAAACTGATAGTGACAACTTCATAAGAATGTGCAGAATGTTCTTATTATATTTATGATCCATACGAAATGAGTAATTTTACTGAAAAATCTAAAAATTTAGTTAGATACAGATTTGAAAATAATTTTATTGGACCATCAAAATAATTTTGTAGGAATCTTAAGTATGATGATATAATGCTGCAAAATGTTTTGATATTCTAACAAATAATTTTGTCATCCTACCTAATTGTTGCATTTTGATGGTGCAGCAAAATTATTTTCGGATTTGTATCTATAGATAAATTTAGCTATAGCTAAATTTTTAGATTTTTCAACAAAATTGTTTTTTTCCATGCACGCATAAACATGAGGTTTTCAGAACGCGCAAATTTTGTTGGAAATATAAATGCATAATTATGGAGTGTTTTCAATATCATAAAAATTAAGTTTTTCAGAAGGGTGACAATTCGTGCCTAATAAAGAAACGTTTAAGTTGGAAGCTTCACGATGAATTCAACCGCGCACAAAGTGGAGAGACAGTCGGAAGGCGGTCTCACCGTCCGGTCTTGATGCGCGCGAAAACTTTTCAATAATTGCCGCGACGGTAATAAAGCCGAATAAGCGCGAAATTACCGTGAGCACGCGCGGCCGCGCACCGGCACGCGGTTCCATTATCCCAAAAGTTGGAAAAGTTCGCGGCGGTGGCGGCAGCGAATTTAATAGCATTCATAAAAGCGACGGCGTAGTCGAGCGGGTCGAAGGACGTTCACCAATCTCTACCATCCCTCATGACATTCGGCCATTCGTCAAGTTTCTTCAAGTTTTGGATACCGTTTTGCATCGCGTGCCGCGATTGTACTCGCGGCCGTCCTTGAAACTCATTTCATTCGATTTGTGTAACATTAATTACCCGGAAACACGCGTCTTGCATTTCGTTCTCGCGGATTTTGCACTATTATTTTGAAGAATATCAAGGTATAGATGAGCGTGTAAACCATGGATTAAGACATATTGTTATAGATGATTTGTCTTGTTACAAAATAAAAATTTTATTTTTATATTAAATCTCTTGTCTCTCTCTTTCTCTTTCTCTCTAGTATTTTAAATATTATAAATATTTACTTTATGTAAAAAGTACAAATTAATAATATACGCTTTATTCGATGCATATAACAATATAAATTTTTCTTTTGTTTTCTTTTTAAATAATGAATTTCTGATAAACAATCGTATTCAACATATCCAACGTATTTTGTTCAGAGAAAGAGCCATTTTTATCGGCATATTGAATGAATTTGTAACTATTTGAAAAATCGGAAAAATTTTTGCGACGTGAAAAAGTCGGTTTTTCCATCGTTCTAATAATTATCCGGACTTCGTAAAACAGATTTCCGAGGCGACAGTCTCGTTTTTTTTTCATGACACATGGAGTGAGTGATTCACGAACTTTGTCCAATTTATATTTTAATTGATCCGACAACAGGCATTGTTATATTTCAATTTACAAGCGTAGTTCACGACGAAATTGCCGTCTCTGCAATTGCAAACGAATATTCGATGGATCGATAGATCCAACAATTTCGCACGCAATTATGACTTTCTGATGTTGATAAGCGGTTAGTTTTGTGAAAAATTCACAATTGTATTGAAAAATTCAACACAGAATCAGAGAATGATGTCAGTAGAAATTTATAATCATAAATTTATTATATAGATATTATATAGATATAATTTTTTATAATCACTTGAAGCATACGAGTTACAAAGAAATACTTTTTTCAAAAATAAAGATACAATATTATTAAATTTAGTTATGATTTTGCGGGTCTGATTAATTTTTTTGATCGTTGTTTAAAATATTTTAAGAATCATATTTCTTTGCGATATGTATTCATGTTCGTGACACTGTCAAAGAATTTGCTATAAGTTGTTTATATTATGAGATATTCTAAAAAAATTGATTATTTCACTTTCGATCAATAATAAAAACTTGCTGTAGTGTAGGATTACATTATTAATTATTCCAAAAAGTCGGCATTATTTCATTCTCGATCAATAATAAAATTCGATAGTCGAATTATCATTCGAGATCTCACCCGATAGGATATCGATTTTGCACCCTTTTATAAATACACGACGTGAAGTGGCGTGTAAGAAGTAGATAAGCGAACGCATAAACAGAAGTAAAGTTGTACTCACAAAAACCTTATCGTTTGCATAGATGCAAATAGATGAGAAAATCGATAAGAAAATTAGGATTACATTATTCTATACTAATTTTACGATTTTTGCTGTTGGCTTTTAAAATTTGACGTTTAAGCTGAATGAACATCATTCGTATGAATCGAGATATGAATGATCCGTCAGGAATAAGAAATTTGTAATTACAACTTTTTCGATTAAATTTTTTTAGTTTAAGAGATATAGAATCCAAATGAAGAAGAGCGTGTGCTCTAAAAATTGAATGATTGCTAATTCAGTGTAGAGATGTGCGGAGAAGCAGTAGAGAAATGGAAAAGAAATAAGAGAACGAAAGAAACGAAATCTCAAAAGCTTCTGTTTCAAATATCGTTTAAGCTTGTCATAAACTCTCTCAATAGTAGCCATTGGGGGACGAAGAAATTAGAGACAAAGGTGGATGATGCCGCCGACGGCTTCCCTCTTTCTAAAATTTGAATAACAAATAAAACGTTAGCGTCCATTGTTCTGGGCTCTTCGGATCCGACTCGCGAAATCGATTTAAAAATGATTTAAAAATGTCGATTTACGATGTATAATCCAATCATTTACTTTCCTGGAAGAGAAAGGGTACGAAGAAACGACGAGAGTGAGTTTAATTTATTATTAAGTGCCGATCCAACTGTAGGCCCTGCGAATAAACCTCGTTCGACCCCGATTAACTTTTGCTCGTCGTATCGATCCAACAAAAATTAGATTTAATATCAAATCTCTCTAGGAAGCGCGAAATACGTAAACTGAGAGAAAAATTTTTAGTATTTGTAACTATAATTACAAATTACTATAATTATAATTATGACTACTAATATTAACTATTGGTATTAATAATATAATAACTATGTATATATATATATATATAATTTTGCCTATCAATGTGTATAGTTGACAACTAAAAAGGACTGTTTATTACTATAGTACATAATTATATAGAGTATAGTAATATATAATTATAAAAATAATATATAAAATAATATATAAAAATGGTTAAAAATTAGGCTCATTTGAATAAACAAATTAATAGGTAAAAACAACTATGAGCTAACGTTAGTTCTAAATTGCAAATATTTAATGTCTTGTCACATATTGTATAAAATTAAAACAAACATTTCATCCTTACATCAGGATCTTTTCAAAATGTTAAAATATAAACAATCTTACATTACATGCTGTGTCTATCCTTCTCAAACTTACATCAAATGTCAGTTCTTGAAATACTCTAATTAAATTTCAATCTATCTAATTGTGTGGTAATAATAAATATGTTTGTTGACAATAAATATGGTGACAATAAATTTGTAGCTCTTTTTACCTATTAATTATACAATAATTATAATTATAATTATCAACATTTTTACATTTTTCAGTGTAGATCTGCTATTCTCTTGAGAAAGTGCGAATTATTTTATTCTCCGAAAATGTACGTTATCTTAAAGTCCCAGTTTATTCTATTTTGAGAATAGAACCTTAAAATTAATTATTAATTAATTTCATTCATCAAATTAATATTATCACATATAGCTTCATTTAAATCTTATTTAAATGAATTTATGTGACAATATCAATTTATTGTCTAATTTTATCTAATTATTTAATTATTTAATTAGGCTTTGCTTATTTTCTCTTCGAATCAGATTTTTCGAATGCATTTAGGATAAGAAAGCCCGCTGAATGTGCAATTGCGGACTGTGATCTGACAATTTACGAGAATCGTTTATTACGAATAATTTTGATATTACGAACAATTTTGATTTATCGTGAGAGTCTCTTCGATACGGTGCCTTTCAATTCTCTGGCTCGTTATCCCTTAAATGTCTCTGTCGATACCGATTTGATGAGCACCTTCTGTTATCAGGGATTAACTCTCTCGAAGAGAATTGAAGACGAGCCAAATGGGTGCGCCAACGTAATCGATGCTCTAATTGTTTCGCCGAACGGCTTATTATTTGAGCTATCGATCCCCGACGGTTCACGCAACCAACGAACGTCACGCGGCGTCTATGTAAGATTTCGCTCACGAGCGTTATCACAGAGCACCTATCTTTCAACCATCTTAGGATGGAATTATTTATTCAAAAAATTTGCATGTTTCTTTGTACATGCACGATTAAATTATCAAAATAAAATCTACATGTTTTTAATATGTATATTTCTTTAATTAATTCCTCCAGCTCTTTTTACTGTCAAAAGCTTTCGGTCTTATTTCGAAGATAATATCAATTTTCCTATATACGTATTATGTGTAAAATTATCTTTTAAAAGAATAATAAATATTCTAGAAAGAAAAGTTAAAGTTTACTAAAATAGTTTATAGAATTATAACAAAAGATTAAATAGATAAGATTAAAAGATTATAGAGAAAACAGTAATATTTTATAAGAATTAGCGAGAAGGTTGCAAGATTAAAGTTGTAAAAAATAATTGGGTTTTTTTTTTAACTAGTCATCCATTATATAAAGTCTCTTACATCTCCATCGATCTGGGCGGAAGGAATCAAGCGGGCAATTTTAATCTCGCGAGAGCCGCCGAGTCAACCGCTCGGAAGGATCGCTCGTTAGATACTCGAACAGCGTCTTCCTTTAAATCGGCGGGAAGAAATTGGAAACGCGCGGGGCAAATCAGTACCCGTCGCTCTTGTCGGCTATCATCCCCGTATCATCCCCATAGATTCCAGGACCGATCCGATCGGATCAACGTCGATCAAAGAAGACGATCCAAAGACGCCGCGCTCTCTCTCTCCACCTTCGTCCAATCTTGATTCTTCTTCGCTCTTTTTTCCCTCTTGATGCAACGCGCGATTGCAGTTTTAATCTATCGACAAGCGCAGAGCCAATCGCGCTGCTTGAAAGAGAAGTCGAATAGGCTCCACCGACTTCACTGAACGTTCGATGAGAACCGATAATGGAGAGGGTGGAAAGGGTGTTGGTATATAAGGAAAGTTTGAGCAAGCAGTCTTGCGCTCAAACATGACGTGAGTCGCCATAATTTCAACATCAGACTAGCGAGGGAATAAAAATTGAGCGTTAATATTTAACGCTAGTATTAAAATACACTGGCTGCTGAGTGAAAAGATTGTTAAGGATTAAAAGCCAGTTACATGCTTTGCTATGCGTCGGTATTATATTAAATCGTGTCGTAAAAATTATATAATGCATATAAAATAATAATGTATATAAAATAAATGATGTATGTAATGTAAATATGAATCACTTGCATTTTTTATTTTCTTCTTTTGCGATTGTTTGTGAAAATACATGCAATATTTAAATAAGATGTAGTATATAGACCTTTTATACGACAATATGACTATCTCAATATTTATCAATATAATTTTCTTGATCTTTGAAATATCGGAAAATTCTATTCAAAATAGATTCATATAAATATTCTACTTGTATAAGCATCATACAAATAACATATATCTAATTCTCTAATAAAATATATTTGTATCTCTAGATATTTCCCTTTCTGTGTAATTAGACTTCTGTAAGCCTTATTCCACACGATGAAAAGAGATTCTCGAGTTATTAAGCGCGTTCAGATAGAGCATGGTTTATTAGGAAACTAGAGGTAATTTATACGAGTACAGCCGGTAGTTATGAGATCACACGCTGCGTCGTCGCCGGGATTCGCGAATCCGGAAAATTAATGATTTATAAATGGAAGGTATAATTAAAGGTTCGCGCACGGACTAACACGACGGCCGGCCACTCTCGGCAATTAAATCAAACTTGCTAATGAAATCCGGCATCGACAAATCGCGACCGCGGCATGCACCTATCTCGCGGGATATGAGGTCTTATTTGTCCGTCTGCGGTCATATATCTCGAATAAGATTACGATATAATCTGCGTGGATTGCATATATCAATATAATTTACGCGGGCAAATTATATTAATATACACTGGCGTACTTAGAATACATAATGGCACACTTAAGAATGTAATATGTATTAACTTATATCCATATAGAGTACAATCGGCCCAGTACTGGGCTGGTATTGACCACAGTTCTACACAGGTGCAGTATTGGCAAACTGCTGGCCCAGTACTAAGTATTGAATGACTTAGGCCTAGTATTAGTAGATGGTACTGGCCCAGTACTGATTGACAGAATCTTTGCCGTCAGTTGATAGTCGGAGCGACTAATCGAATAGCTAAGCATTCAATTTCATTGTAACTGCTGATGACCTCCTGGCGATCCTATATGGAATAGTCTCTACAAATGTAAAATGGAACATTCCATTGTTAGGAAACATTGATTCGCACTTTTATTCTG
>Ga0157364_1002706_pt1 | contig 16770 bp, 27 predicted proteins | sample AttsexASBM2_FD_111476 | JGI IMG/M metagenome (GOLD analysis project Ga0157364, IMG submission 111476) | Fungus gardens microbial communities from leaf cutter ant in Ribeirão Preto, State of São Paulo, Brazil - Atta sexdens ASBM2 | ecosystem: Host-associated > Fungi > Mycelium > Unclassified ... | reverse complement strand
TTTCTATTTTTAGAACTCTGGGGTTAGGGTTAGAAGTGATAGGTCACACTGTCACATCAGTCACATCAGATGGTGTGGTCACAACATTGACTATGGAACTTAAGAGAAGGAAGTAGAAGGTTCTGGAATAAAATGACATCATACAATATGGACACCATATATTGGCCTCATGTTTTACACATGGTTATTTAGGGTAGGGTGCACAGTAGTTAGCATGGACCATCTGTATAGGTATATAAGGTAGACTACTTTGTAAAGAGCTCTCTATTAAGTTCTCTTGTATCTTTTCTAAAATAAGAGTTTGATCTTTATTTCACTCTAAGGATTTAAGATCATAATATTAGAACTTGATTACCTATTAAAGACTGTCTAGCACCAGACCTTCTTACTTCTTTCTTACTTTCTATCCATCCTTGACTGAGAGACAACACAGTTTCTTAGTCAAGAAGAACATAGCTGGACCTTAGGCTCAAAGAGCATACTAGTCAGGCAGGGAAAGCTTGACTATTTATCTGCATCATAGCCCACTGGTGTATGGTAGATGTACTATTTTTTGTGGACATGTTCTTTAAATTTTCATTTTATCAACCTTGTGCTATAGACCTTCTTGTGGTCTATCTATGTAGAGGAATAGCAGGCGTTCTTAAAACCCTACTTAGAGTAGAATGTTCTTCTTAGGACAAAATCCTTTACATTTCCCTTAGGATAGTAGTTGGTGAATAAAGGAGTCAGTAAAATGGTATAGGCAGGGTAAGAAGAGGACCTGCTATTACCTACTGAGAAAAACTATCCTTATCCAAATACAAGTCTGAGAGTGAAACTAGCACAGGTTCTGCACTCCTGTTATACACATTCTCATCACCATCACCATTACTTATTGACTCTCCTCCTTCTTATTACAACAACATGAGTCAAATTAACTTACACAAAATTATCAGACAACAACAGGAGCAGTTGATAGCTATGCAGGTGCAAATTCAAGCACTGCTAGCAGGAGGAGCAGCAGGAGGAGCAGTGAGAGGAGAAATGGAGCCAAGAGAAATAGGGAGAGGGAGAGGAATAGAGGTAGCAAAGCCTCAAATTTTTGATGGCACATCATTAAAAGTGGCAGGGTTTATCATGGTGTGTAAATTGTATATTAGAATGAAGTTGAGAGAAGAACTAGTAGAAGAGCAGGTGCAATGAATCCTGTCCTATGTACAGGGAGGGATGGCAGATGTATGGCAAGAAAATGTGATGGAGGAATTAGAGATAGGAGAAGTAGAGTATGAGATAGTGGAAGAATTTTTGGCAACATTAAAAAAGGAATTTGGGGGAGGAGAGGAAGAATCAATGAAAACAGCAGAGTTAAGGAAGTTGGAGCAAGGAGGGAGGACAATAGAGGAATTTATTCAAGAATTTAAGAGAGCAGTTAGGGGTAATGGATATGAGGGAAGACCTTTGGTAGAGGAGTTCAAGAGAGGGATGAATGAAAGTATAAGAAGAAAGTTGATGGAGGCTGAAAATCAACCAGGCTCCATTGAACAGTGGTACAGGAGAGCAATGGCCCTAGATAGAAATTAGAGAGAAAGTAGAAGGGAGGAGAAGAGATTAAGAGGAAGAAAAAAACAAGGGGGTAGAGCTTCTAAACAGGATCTACAACAGATATTTCCACGATCTTTAGTGGGGCAGAAGAGGCAAATCCTTTCTCAGCAGGTGACAACAGGGCCTGCTCTGATAGAAGGACTGGAGAGAATGAATGCAGTAGTAGTAAGGGGATAGGAACAGGGGATGGGAGCTCCAAGGAGAGACCCTTATGTGATGGAGATGAATAGGGAAAGGAATTGTTATGCTTGCAGAGAGTTTGGGTACATAGCCCGTCATTGCAGAAATAGGGGAAGAGGAAGAGTGGTAGAGGGGAGAAGAGTAGAATATGGAGGAGGAAGAATCAAGGGAAATATTGAACAAATCAGATATTTAAAAAAGGTGGAGAATCTAGAGTCCTTTGACTAGATTTTTTAAACAAATTTAATGTATTAGTTATGGAAATAAATACTGATATATTGAAATCAGAGGGAACTGAGAAAAGGATGGAAGTAAAAAAGGTAGAAGAAAAAATACTGAGGGAGGTAATGGTAAAGATCGGGCTGGAAAGACTAGATACATAAGAGGGGATAATGGTAGAGGTGTTATTAGACAGTGGAGCAACTGGGCTAGTTATGAGCTCAGATTTTGCTAGAAAACAGAGTTTTAAGTTGAAAAAGTTAGAGAGACTGATAAATATGAGAAATGTAGATGGGTCACTAAACAAAGAAGGACCCATAGAACATACAGTAAAGATTAATATCTACTACCAAGGTCATAGAAAAAGAACAGAGATTGATGTGATAGGTGGACAGAAGTGAACAGTGATATTAGGGATACTGTGGTTAGCATGCCACAACCCAGAGATAGATTGGAGAACAAGAGAGGTGAAAATGATGAGGTGTCTAGAAGAATGCAGGAAACAGTAGAGACTAGTGCAGGGGAAATCAGGATGGGAAAAGCAGAAGGAGGAAGAAGCAAAGGAAGAAGCAGGGAAGAAACAAGAAGAGAAAGACAAGAAAAAAAAATAGAAAAAAGGAAAGACAATGGAAGTGAAGAAAGTAGTAGAAGAATGGGAGATCTAGGATGAAGAAGAAGAAGCAGCAAGATCAGAAGAGGAGGCGAAGAAGATGGTGCCCGAGAAGTTTTACCAATGGATTAAGGTATTTAGTAAGAAACAATCAGAGAGAATATGTTATAAATCAAAGCCCTTAGGGTTGGACAGTGAAGTAATCCTTGTATTAGGGTGACATAAGAGAACTCAATAGAGAACTCTGTACAGGATAGTCTACCTTTATATACTAAATGCTCATGGTCCATACTAGCTATTTCTACCCTCCCCTAAACGACTATAAGTTAGCCACAAGGTCTGCACATGGTATGACATCATCTTCCTAGAACCTTCTCTGCATCAGGTAACCCATGTTGTCACTAACCCTATCCCCCAGTGCTAAAATAGAAAAAAGAAAAAAGAAATCAAAAAGAAAGTAGGAAAAGGAAAAGAAATAGAAATAAGAAGAAACTAAGTCTACTTTCTTTGATCCTAACAGAATGCCGACTAGAAAATTATGGGATTATGCAATAGAGGTAAAGGAGGAGTTTGTACCAAGGAAAGAAAAGGTGTATCCATTGTCAAAGGAGGAAAGAGAAGAGGTTAGGGAGTTTATAAGAGAGCAGCTGAGGAAGAGATATATCTGGCTATCAAAGTCACCACAAATGGTGCCAGTATTCTTTGTGAGGAAGAAGGATGGAAAGAAATGGATGGTGCAAGACTACAGGTATTTAAATGAGTGGACAATAAAGAACAATTATCTGCTCCTACTAATATCAGATGTCTTGGAGAATATTGAGACAAAGAAGGTCTTCACAAAGATGAACCTTAGGTGGGGATACAATAACATAAGGATAAAGGAGGAAGATGAGTGGAAGGTGGTGTTCACACTACTGGAGGGGTCCTTTGAACCAACAGTAATGTTTTTTGGGTTGACCAACTTGTCAGTAATATTTCAGGCAATGATGAATGAGTTGCTAAGAGATCTGATCAACACAGGAAAGGTGGTGGCATTTATAGATGACATTATAATAGGGATGGAGATAGAAGAGGGATATGACAAGATAGTAGCAGGGATAATTAGAAGGTTGGAGGAGAATGACTTGTATGTGAAGCCAGAGAAATGCAAGTGAAAGGTGTAGGAGGTAGGATTTTTGGGGGTTGTAATAGGACCAAAAGGAATTCAGATGAAGAAAGAAAAGGTGAAGAGAGTATTGGAGTGGCCGACACTCAAGTGTGTCAAAGATGTTCAAAAGTTCTTAGGATTGGCAAATTACTATCGTCGGTTTATACAAGACTTTGCATCAATAGCAAGACCATTACATGATATGGTGAAAAAAGATAAGAAGTGAGAGTGGACAGAAAAGCAGGAGAAGGCATTTAAAGAATTGAAAAGAAAATTTACACAAGAACCGGTACTAGCAGTACTGAATCTAGACAAAAAAATGAGGATGGAAGTAGATGCTTCAGACTATGCAATAAGAGAAGTACTGTCGATGGAAAGAGAAGATGGAAAGTGGAGGCTAGTCACCCTTCTCTCTAAGTCCTTAAATGAGATGGAGAGGAATTACAAAATACATGACAAGGAGATGTTGGCAATCATTAGGGGATTAGAAAGCTGGAGATACTTGTTGAAAGGAGCACAGTTCAAGTTTGAGATCTGGACAGATTATAAAAACTTGGAATATTTCATGAAAGTACAGAAATTAAATAGGAGACAAGCTTGATGGGCTTTGTACCTGTTTCAATTTGATTTCACCTTAAAGCATATGCCATAAACAAGGATGGGAAAGACAGATGTATTAAGTAGGAGACTGGACTGGAAAGTAGGGGTAGATAAAGACAATGAAAATCAAATAGTAGTAAAAGATAGTTGGCTTTGTGGATTAGAGGAAGTAATTATTGAAGGACTAAAAGTAGAAATACTAGAAAAGATAAATAAAGCTAGGGATAAGGATAAAGAGGTGGTTAGAATAGTAGAAGAGATAAAGAAAGTGGGAGTAAAAGCGATACAAGGAGAGGAATGGTTGATAGAAAGAGAATTAGTACTGAAAGAGGGAAAAGTGTATGTACCTAAGGATGAAGAACTAAGAATGGAAATCATTCAGTTATATCATGATGTACCAGCAGTAGGACATGGAGGAAAGTGGAAGACAGTAGAGTTGGTCACTAGAAATTACTGGTGGCCAGGAGTGACAAGAGAAGTAGGGAGGTAGGTAGAAGGATGTGACTTATGTCAAAGGATGAAGAACAGAATAGAGGAAGTGGCAGGAAAGTTGAAGTTAGGAGAGGTCCCAGAAAAACCATGAACACATATATCAGTAGACTTTATTACTAAGTTACCAATAGTAGCAGGGAAGAATGCTATATTAGTGGTCTATGATAGACTATCAAAAATAATACACTTTGTAGCAATGATGGGCAGAATGATGGCAGAAGGGTTGGCAAGATTTTTTAGAGACAATGTGTGGAGGTTGCACAGCTTACCAGAGAGTGTGATGTTAGATAAGAGACCACAGTTTGCTGTGGAATTGATCAAGGAGTTGAATAGGATGTTGGGCATTAAGACAAAATTGTTGACAGCGTTCCATCCCCAAACAGATGGACAAATAGAATGCATGAATCAGGAGTTAGAACAATATCTCTGATTCTTTGTATGTCAAGATCGAAAAAGGTGGACTTGACTTATTTTATTTTTCTTTTCATTTTTATTTTATTTTCAATTTATTTTTCTATTTTTCTATTTTTAGAATAACTAGGGTTAGGGTTGATTGGTCACATTATCACATCAGTCACCTGATGGCATAGTCATAAGACAGATCACGAGATTGGGGAGAACTTAGTAGAAGACTTGAGAACAAATAACGTCATACAACATGGACACCACATGTTGGCCTCATAGACTACACATGGTTGTTTAGGGTAGGGTGCACAATAATTAGCATAGACCATCTGTAGGACTATATAAGGTAGACTAGTTTGCAGAGTTCTCTATTGAGTTCTCTTGTGTTGCTCAATACAAGAGTTGTCCTATTACCTCACTCTAAAGGTTTTAGTTTATAACATTAGAACTCGATTCCTTATCCTTGGACTGCTTAACACTAGCCCTCCACTCTAAGACTCACTCTACTACTATCCTTGACCAAAGGGTAACACAACCCTTTAGTCAAGAAAAGTTGCCAGGCCCTAGGCATAAGGGGTATACTAGTCAAGTAGGAAAAGCTTGGCCATTTGGTTGTACCAAAGCCTACTGGTGTAGTTCAGACGTATTACCTTTTGTGGACGTGATTATATACTTTTTCATTTTATCAGCCTTGTACTACACATCCACTTGTAGTGTGTCTATGCAGAGGAACATCAGTTGTTCTTAAAACAGCTGACTAGAGTAGAACGTCCTTCTTAGGACAAAATAGTTTACATTTTCCTTAGGGCAGTAGTCGATTGACAAAAGTAGTCAGTATCAGTATAGGTAGGGTAAGAAGAATAGCTGCTATCACTTACCGAGATTGCTTTGTCATCGGAATATGAGTCTGAGAGCGAGATCAGCATAGGTTCAGCTCTTCCTTTATACACATCTTTACCACCACCACCACAATCATCATCACCATCACCTATCGACTCACCCCCATCCTATAATAACATAAGTCAACAAATAAACTTACATGAAATCATCTGTCAGCAACAGGAGCAGTTGGCAGCAATGCAGGTGCAGATACAAGCCCTGCTTGCAGTGGGAGGAGGAGTAGGAACAGGAGGTGCGACGACGGGGTCCAACATGGGACCTCATGTGGAGGTGGCTAAGCCAGCCATCTTCAATGGAGAAGCAGGAAAGATGGGAGGATTTGTGACCGCATACAGACTATATTTGAGGATGAAGATGAGAGAGGCGACGGTAGAAGAGCAGGTGTTTTGGATTTTGTCACATGTGCAGGGAGGATCAGCGGATATTTGGAAAGAGAATGTAATGGAGGAACTGGAGGTGGGGGAAATGGAATATGAGATGGCAGAAGAATTTTTAACAGTATTAAAGAAGGAATTTGGTGGAGGAGAAGAGGAGTTGGTGAAAGCAGCAGAGCTAAGAAAAATAGAGCAAGGAGAAAGAACTATGGAGGAGTTTGTTCAGGAGTTTAAGAGGGCAGTGAGGGGAAGCGGATATGAGGGAAGGCCGTTGATAGAGAAGTTTAAAAGAGGAATAAATGGAGGAATTAGAAGGAAGTTAATGGAGGCAGAAAACCCACTGGCTTCCATAGAACAGTGGTATAGAAGGGCAATGGCCCTAGATAGAAATTGGAGAGAGAGCAGGAGAGAGGATGAGAGGATGAGAGAAAAGAAGGAAGCAGCAGGAGGAGCTCCAAAACAGGAGCAAAGACAAAGCTTGCCACGACCCTTAGTGTGGCAAAGAAGGCAAACGCCTCAGCAGGTGACAATGGGGCTTGCTCCAATGGAAGGAGTTGAGAGGATAAATACGGTGGTGTTGAAGGGAGCAGGACAGGGTGTAGGGATTCCTCCTAGACGGGATCCTTTTGCTATGGAGGTAGACAGGGGGAGGAACTGTTATACTTGCAGAGGATTCAGGCACATGGCCCGTCATTGTAGGAATAGAGGAAGAGGAATGCAGGGAAGAAGGGTAGAGATAGGAGGAAGATTCAAGAGCAACATCGAACAAATAGGACATTTAAAAGAGGTGGAGAACTTAGAAGCTCTCGACTAAGTTTTTGTAACAAATTTAGTGTATTAGCAAATGAAATAAATGCTGATATATCTGATTCAGAGGAAAGTAAGAAGGAAGTAAAAGTAAGAAAAGTGGGGGAAAAAACGCTAAGAGAAGTGACGGTGAAAATTGGGTTGGAAAGAATCGATACACAGGAGGGGATCACGGTGGAGGTGTTGTTAGATAGTGGGGCAACTGGATTGGTGATGAGCTCTGAATTTGCAAGAAAACAGGGCTTTAAGTTAAAGAAGTTGGAGAGGCCGATGAATGTAAGAAATGTGGATGGGTCACTTAATAAGGAAGGGCCAATAGAAAATATGGTGGAAGTGAATATTTATTACAAGGGACATAGGGAGAGAACGGAGATAGATGTTATTGGGGGACAGAAGTGGACGGTAATCTTGGGAATGCCATGGTTAGCATGCCACAATCCTGAGATTGATTGGAGAACAGGGGAGGTTAAGATGACGAGGTGTCCGGAAGAATGTGGAAAGCAGTGGAGGCCAGTACAAGGAAAGTCAGGATGAGAGAAGCAGAAGAAAGAAGAAGCAAAGGAAGAAGCAGGAAAAAAAAGGGAAGAAAAGGAGAAGAGGAAGAAACAAAAAAGGGAAAAAATGATGGAGGTAAAGAAAGTAGTGGAGGAATGGGAAATATGGGATGAGGAGGAAGAAACAGCGAAGTCAGAAGCAGAAGCAAAGAAATTGGTGCTGGAAAAGTTTCATAGGTGGATAAAAGTGTTCAGGAAAAAACAGTCGGAAAGAATACCGACAAGAAAATTGTGGGACCATGCGATAGATGTGAAGAAAGGGTTTGTACCACGAAAAGAAAAAGTATACCCTTTGTCAAGAGAAAAGAGAGAGGAGGTAAGAGAATTCGTGAGAGAACAGTTGAGGAAGGGGTATATCCAACCGTCAAAGTCACCACAAACAGCACTGGTATTTTTTGTGGGGAAGAAGGATAGAAAGAAAAGGATGGTGCAAGATTACAGGTATCTCAATGAGTGGACGATCAAAAACAATTACCTACTTCCTTTAATATCCAATGTCTTGGAAAATATTGGGACAAAGAAAATGATTACAAAAATGGATTTGAGGTAGGGGTATAACAATGTGAGGATTAAGGAGGGAGATGAATGGAAAGCTGCATTCACAAAGCCAGAAGGGTCATTCGAACCTACGGTCATGTTTTTCAGGTTAACCAATTCACCAGCAACATTTCAAGCAATTATGAATGAACTATTAAGAGATCTGATTAACACTGGTAAAGTAGTGGCTTTCATCGATGATGTTATAATAGGAACAGAGATGGAAGAAGGACATGATGAGTTGGTGGTGGAAATAATCAAGAGGTTGGAGGAAAATGACTTGTATGTAAAACTGGAGAAGTGTAAGTGGAAAGTTAGGAAGGTGGGATTTTTGGGAGTTGTGATAGGACCTGAAGGGATAAAAATGGAGGAGGAGAAGGTGAAAGGTGTTTTGGAATGGCCGAAACCAAAGTGTGTCAAAGATGTGCAGAAATTTCTGGGGCTGGCAAATTACTATCATCGGTTTATAGAAGGGTTTGCAGCAGTGGCAAGGCCATTACATGATATGGTGAAAAAAGATAAGAAGTGAGATTGGACAGAAAGACAAGAGAAGGCGTTCAAGGAGCTGAAAGAATGGTTTACAAAGGAACCAGTGTTGGCAGCTCCAGACATAGATAAAAAAATGAGAATGGAGATAGATGCATCGGATTATGTGACGGGAGGAGTATTATCAATGGAGTGCAAGGAGGGGTTGTGGAGGCCAGTGGCCTTTCTTTCCAAATCATTGAACGAAATGGAAAGGAACTATGAAATACATGACAAGGAAATGTTGGCCATTGTTAGAGGATTGGAAGCATGGAGACATTTGCTGGAAGGAGCACAATTCAAATTCGAGATCTGGACGGATCATAAGAATTTAGAATATTTTATGAAGGCACAAAAATTGAATAGAAGACAAGCCAGATAGGCATTATATCTGTCTCAATTTGATTTTACCTTGAAGCACATGGTGGGAGCAAAGATGGGGAAAGCAGATAGACTTAGTAGGAGATTGGACTGGAAGGTAGGAGTAGATAAGGACAACGAAAATCAAGTATTTATTAAAGACAATTGGATTCGTAGAATGTATGAAGTAGTAGTAGAAGGACCTGAGGTAGATATGTTAGAAAAAATAAAAAAAGCAAGGAGTAAGGACGAAGATGTAGTTAGAGTAATAGAGGAGATGAAGAAGGCCAGAGTAAGAGAGTTACATGGAAATGAGTGGCAGATTGAAGGAGATCTAGTGTTAAAGGAGGGAAAAGTGTATGTGCCAAAGGATGAGGAATTGAGAGCAGAAGTAATCCGGTTACACCATAATGTACCAGCAGCTAGACATGGAGGAAGGTGGAAGATAGTAGAGTTGATGACGAGGAATTATTGGTGGCTGGGGGTAACAAGGGATGTGGGAAGATATGTAGAAGGATGTGATTTATGTCAGAGGATGAAGAATAGGACGGAGGAACCAGTAGGAAAGTTGAAGTTAAGTGAGGTGCCAAAGAAACCATGGTCGCATTTAACAGTAGACTTTATTACGAAGTTACCAGTGGTAGCAGGGAAAGATGCTATTTTGGTGGTATGTGATAGGTTGTTAAAAATGACACATTTTGTGGCAATGACAGAAGGAACAACGGCGGAAGGATTAGCAAGGTTGTTCCGGAACAATATATGGAAATTACATGGGTTGCCAGAAAGCATAGTATCGGACAGAGGTCTACAATTTGCGGTGGAGTTAACAAAGGAGTTGAATAGGATGTTGGGAATTAGGACAAAGTTGTCAACCACGTTCCACCCTCAAACAGATGGGCAAACGGAGCGGATGAATCAGGAATTGGAACAATATCTCCGATTCTTTATTGAACATAGACAGAAAGATTGGCCAGAGTGGTTAGCAGCAGCAGAATTTGTGGTAAACAATAAGATTCATATGGCAACCAAGGTTTTGTCTTTCATGGCAAACTATGGAAAGGAATTAAGGATGGGAGAAGATATTAGAAGAAAAGGGAAGGTAGAAAGTGCGACGGAATTTGTGGAAAGGATGAAAAAAGTGCATGAGGAAGCAGAAGCAGCTTTAAAGAAAACACAAGAAGAAATGAAGAGATATGCAGATAGGAATAGGAAGGAGATGGAGAAGTGGAAGAAGGGAGACAGAATATTATTGAGCACTAAGGATTTAGTGTTCAAAGAAAGACCAACAAAAAAGTTGACGGAGAGGTATGTAGGGCCATATGTGATAGAGGAAGTGGTATCAATGAACACGGTAAAATTATGACTACCAAGTTCAATGAGAATCCATCTGGTAGTAAACGTAAGCTGGATAGTATGATATAAGGAACAAGTGAAGAGGCAAAAGAAGGAAGAGGGAAAACCAGTGGAAGTAGAAGGAATCAAAGAATGGGAGGTAGAAAAAATCTTGAACAAAAAGAAAGTAAGAGGGATAGAAAAGTATTTAGTACAGTGGAAAGGGTTTACAGCAAAAAGAGATACATGGGAGAGAAAAGAAAATTTGAAAAATGTGGAAGAAGCATTAGAAGAATTTGAAGGAAGGATGAGTGCAGAGGTTAGAAGGCAAGAAAGAATAGATATAGCAGAGGAAAGGGACTTCAGAAGAGGAGAGCTACCAGGGAAGTTTATGGCAAGAATGTTGTATGGATGGGATGATGGAAAACTTGAAGAAGAATATTTGAAGAAGTTGGAGAGAAATTGAAGAAGGTGGAAAGCAGTTTCTCCAGAGGAGAAACCTTAAAGGGGGGGTAATGTCAAGATCGAAAAAGGTGGACTTGACTTATTTTATTTTTCTTTTCAATTTTATTTTCTTTTCAGTTTTTAGAATAACTAGGGTTAGGGTTGATTGGTCACATCATCACATCAGTCACCTGATGGCATAGTTATAAGACAGATCATGAGACTGAGGAGAACTTAGTAGAAGATTCGAGAATAGATGACATCATACAACATGGACACCACATGTTGGCCTCATGGACTACACATGGTTGTTTAGGGTAGGATGCACAATACTTAGCATAGACTATCTGTAGAACTATATAAGGTAGACTAGTTTGCAGAAGAGTTCTCTATTGAGTTCTCTTGTGTTGCTCAATACAAGAGTTGTCCTATTACCTCACTCTAAAGGTTTTAGTTCATAACATTGTAGACCACAGACAAAAGGATTGGCCAGAGTGGTTAGCATCAGCAGAGTTCACAGTGAATAATAAGATATATTCAATAACAAAAGTATCTTCATTTATGGCAAACTATGGAAGAGAAGTAAGAATGGAAGGGGATATACAGAAGAAAGGGAAGGTGGAAAAGGCAATGGAGTTTGTGGAAAGAATGAAGAGGGTATAGAAGGAAGTAGGAGCAACTTTGAAAAAGGCACAGGAAGAAATGAAAAGATATGTGGATAAGAAAAGAAAAGAGGCAGAGGACTGGAGAATGGGAGACAAAGTGATGCTAAGTACAAAAGACTTAGTATTCAAGGAGAGACTAGTGAGAAAGTTGGTAGAGAGATATATAGGACCATATGAGATTGAGGAGGTAATATTAATAAATGTGATTAAATTACGATTACCAAGTTCAATGAGAATTCATCTGGTAGTCAATGTAAGCTGAATAGTTTGATATAGGGAGCAGATAAAGAGACAGAAAAATGAAGAGGGGAAACCAGTAGAAGTCAAAGAAGTTGAAGAATAGAAGGTGGAGAAAATTTTAAATAAAAGAAAAATAAGAGGAGTAGAGAAGTATTTGGTACAATGGAAAGAGTTTACAGTGGAGAGTGATACATGGGAAAAAGAAGAAGATTTGAGAAATACGAAGGAATTGGTAAATGACTTTGAAGAAAGATTAGAGGCAGAAGTAAGATGACAAGTAGGAGAAAGGAAAGCTGAAAAGAAGGAATATAAGAGAATGGAATTGCTGGGGAAGTATATGGCAAAATTGCTATATGGATGGGATGACAAGAAATTTGAGGAAGAGTATTTGGAAAAATTAGAATGAAATTGGAAGAGATAAAAAGAAGATAGGCAAATTGATGAAAACGAGTATTTAAAGAGGATAGAAGAAAGGGAGGAAGAAGAAAAGGAGAAAATGAATGAAAGGGACTGGCAGACAGGACATTTCTCCAGAGGAGAAATCTTGAAGGGGGGATAATGTCAAGAGTAAAGAATATGGACTTAGTTTTTCTTCATTTTCTTTCTCATTTTATTTTCCTTTTAAGTTATTTCTTATTTTTCTATTTTTAGAACTCTGGGGTTAGGGTTAGAAGTGATAGGTCACACTGTCACATCAGTCACATCAGATGGTGTGGTCACAACATTGATCACAGAACTTAAGAGAAGGAAGTAGAAGGTTCTGGAACAAAATGACATCATACAATATGGACACCATATATTGGCCTCATGTTTTACACATGGTCATTTAGGGTAGGGTGCACAGTAGCTAGCACAGACCATCTGTATAGGTATATAAGGTAGATTATTTTGTAAAGAGCTCTTTATCAAGTTTTCTTGTGTTTACTCTAATACAAGAGTTTGTTCTTTTATCCCACTCTAAGGATTTAAGATCATAACACACCATATTAAGGCATGTTGTGAGAAAGGTGGCCACCATAAAAGGCAGGCTTGTATAATTGGAGATAATATTACTATAGGGATGTAATTTCTGGATGGGTGGACTTGCATATAACAAAACTTCTTTACTTCCTTAACCAATTTTGGTACTAGCCAATCCAATACCACTTTCATATTTTCTTCCTCTATTTTTATCCCTTCTAGTCTTATTAGAAACTCCTAAAAAATCTACCTTTATAATCTTCTACTTACACTTCTCTAGTTTCACATACAAATTGTTTTCTTTCATTCTTCTTAATATCTCTTCTACTAATTCATCATATTCTTTCTTGCTCTCTGTTACTACCATTATGTTAATAAAGCTTCCTACCTTCACTGTATTAATCAAATCTCTCAGTAACTTGTTTATTATAGCCTGAAATATAGTTAGAAAATTTATCAGACCAAAAAACATGACTGTAAGTCTAAACAATCCTCCTGATGTTGTAAAGGCTGCTTTTCACTCATTTCCCTCCTTTATTCTCACATTATTATAACCCCATCTCAAATCCAACTTTGTAAACACCTTCTTGGTCCCAATATTCTCAATAATATCTGAAATAAGTGATAATAAATAGCTATTCTTTACTGTCCACTTATTAAGATACTGATAGTCTTGTACTATTCTCTTTTTCCCATCATCTTTTCTACAAAGAACACTAGTATAGTCTGTAGTGACTTTGATGGTTGAATATAACTCTTTCTTGTCTACTCCTGAAAAACTCTCTCACTTCTTCTCTTTCTTTTCTAGATAAGGAATAGACTTTCCCTTTTCTTGGTATAAATTTCTCTTTTAAATCTATTGTATGGTCTCACATCTTTCTTGTCAGCATTCTCTCACTCATTTTTTCCCCAAAGACCTTGATCTACTTGTGAAATTGTTCTGGGACTAACTTCTTTGCTTCTTTCTCTGATTTTGCTACCTCTTCATTACTATCCCAAATATTCTACTCTTTTGCCACCTTCTTTATTTCTATTGTCTCTTCTTTCTTCTGCTTTTTCTTGTTCTTTTGTTTCTTTTTTCTGTTTTTGCTACTCTGATTTTTCTTGTTTTAGCATCTACACCTTTCCATATTCATTTGGACATGTCATTATTATCTTCCCAGTTCTTCAATCAATCTCAGGATTGTAATGAACAAGTCATAGCATTTCCAAGATTATATTCTACTTCTGTTTACCAATCATATCTATTTTTTTAAATCAAAAATTTATTACATGGGGTATAGTAACAGACTATAGTATCTACAACATAGATACTTAGATAGTAAGAGAAAGGAAAAAGAAAGAAGAAAAAAAATATACTACAATGAACTAATAACAGAAAAACTGCTATTAAGTGATCCTTTTATGGAAGAAAAATGACCTAGGGTTAAAATCAAGGAAAGTAATGAAATGGCTAAAAGACTTTCTATTGGAATTCCAATACTTGTTATATCTTCTGTATTTATAAAAGATATGATATGTTGTCTTGACTCAATTGGATATAGACTATATAGATAGTTGAAATTCTTTCTTAGAAAAAATTTTAGATAATACTTGCTTATAGGTACATGATTTATAATTGCTCTAGTTGCTCTCCTACACAGTGTTAAAGTTGTGAATGATGGACTTGGTTTTATTCTGTTTTTCTTTCCTTTTATTTTCCTTTATTTTATTTTGAGTTTCTTTTTTTTTATTTGGACATAGGCAAAGGAGATAAAATGTGACATTACATGTCACAGTCACAAAGGCATAACTCAGTGGTCACACATCAGTCACAGTCATGGCATGGTCACTGTTACATAAGTCACACACTCACATGATGCAATGGAACAATGTAAAAGGTTTTAAAGACAATGATGTTATATAGTATGGTTAACACATGTTGACTTCAAGGTGAACACATGGTCATTAGGGTAGGGCTAAAGGAGTATAGCACAGACCATCAGTAGTTTGTATATAAGGTAGATGATTTGTACTTAGAAACTCTATTGAGTTCTCTTGTGTTACTTAATATAAGAGTATGTCTTTTGTTTTACATATAAGCTTAAGTCATAACACACAGAGAGTTCAAGTTTCTGATAGATTTTAGCCAAGCACCATTTTTCATATAAGTAGGCTTGATAGAAAGAAAATCATTATTGAGTAATTTTAGAAAATGATTTCCCTTGAAGTCTAGTACTTGGAAAGTCATTTGCTAGTTTTGAATGATCAAATTGCATTCCTCTTCCATGCTGAAGTCCCATTATGATTTACATAGGAAAATTAGTTTGAGGTTATATGTTTTTATTTCTTTGTTAACAACTGAATGATGAATCTATTTAGTGTTACTAAGACAGTTCCAGAATTCAATGGAGTTATAAGTATTCTTTTCAAAAAATATTCTGAGATCTTGAGCTATGGTAATAGACTGAAGTTAATAATGATGAGATGATGAATCAAATATGCATCTTATCAAATGGATACTATCAGTAATGACTATGATGCATGACATGTCAGTAACTTGGACTACTTGATTAATTCTATATCTAACTATAAACAATTCTGTCTCAGTTAATGTGATGTTGACAGCATGGTGAATGATTTTTGTGATGATATTTGGTTCTGAGTGAACATGGGCTATAGATATAGTAACATTGTTTTTAATGCTTGTATCAAATATAACAACAATGGTCTTGGTATTCTGTGAAGAATCTTCAAAGACTTTATTGGTATTATTGCTTTTGTATGTCAGACTTACAAAGTTTGAACCCAAGTTTCTTTTAATTTTATTTTCTTCTTCTTTTCTTTTAGTTTCTACTCTGAGAACTAGAGTTATGGTATAACATAATATAACAGTTACAAGTTATATAGTAGCAAGGAAAGGATGTAAAAGGTTCAGAGAAGATAATGTCATACAGCATGTTTAACATATGTTGACCTCAAGGCAAACATATGGTCATTTAGAGTTGTCATATTCCAAACTCTGAAACATGTCTGAAACATGTTTGACTTCAACACAAAATCAAATCCCCATGGTTATTTGGCCTTATTTGTGCCCAAACTCCATTGGTAGTTTGGTACTTTATAATAGACTTAATCCTACCAAAATTCTGTGGTTATTTTGCTTTATTTGAGTCAAAATCTGTGGTCATATTCATCTTTGTCTGTTGCCTAATTATCTCCTTCAAACTCTGCAAATTTACTTGGATTTTACATGGAGTTTTCCTCTCTTCAAATCTGAGCTTCTATGTAGTGTTTTATTAGTGAAACACTCACTTGGAGATCTGTTTTAGTTACTCCTTTTATTAATTTATGTATTTAAGGCTGGTAATCCCTTTGTAATAGCTAGCCTGATAATCAACTGAAGTTGACACTAAATCTCTGGAGTCAATAGTGATGTATTTTACCCCTCTCCTTACAACTTCTTACAAGACCATTCTCTGAAATTGCAACCACATGGCTTGTAGGAGGCACAACACATAAGTTGAGGCCAAGGTTATTCTGACAAGTTTGCATCACCAAGCTTGTTATGGAACGCTTTGGACCTAATATTTTATTTTTTTATCTATTTTCTTTTGATTTTATATTTCTTTTTCTTTTTCTTTTTCTTTTTCTTTAGGACGATGAAGAAGGCATGTGACAAGGAAGTCACATGACAGGTCGCATGATGTGATGTCATAGGCCTAGAAGGTGGTAGAAGGATCTAGAAGATGACGTCAGGGCACCTGGAGTACACATGGTGGCCTTGAGTAAGGAGTAAGGCAGACATGAGGATGAAGCATGGACTATAGGGCAGGTTTAGATAGTGGTAGCATGG
>Ga0157364_1002704_pt1 | contig 16772 bp, 7 predicted proteins | sample AttsexASBM2_FD_111476 | JGI IMG/M metagenome (GOLD analysis project Ga0157364, IMG submission 111476) | Fungus gardens microbial communities from leaf cutter ant in Ribeirão Preto, State of São Paulo, Brazil - Atta sexdens ASBM2 | ecosystem: Host-associated > Fungi > Mycelium > Unclassified ... | reverse complement strand
GCTTTTTAATAAATTTTTGGAATATCTTAAATGACACATATTTTAATCGTTGCCTTATATCTATTGTCTAATTATACCTATATTTCAATATTGTAATTAGATTTTAATTATATTTTTTAATAACTGTTGTGCACATTAGAACAACAACGAGATAATCATTTTATTTTCTGTAATGCATTTGTCTCTGTCAAAAATGATTACTCCTCGGATAAAACTAATGTATCAAATAAAAAATTAAAACCCAGATGCTGCACTCTTAACTCACTCTAATCAAGATAAATTCTATTAAAAGATAAAACACAAGTGATACTATATGTTGTTATTTATTCTTTAATAGTATGTATCATGCATATAAAAGATTTGATATCAACAATTGGAGCGAAGTTAAATCCGGAGTAACTATTCCATGTAATACCAAATTAAATAAATAATATCAACTTTCATGATATCATTTGTATAAAATATTTGATATTAACAACTGGCGCCAACTTAAATCTCATAAATTAAATTAAATAAAGAATTCGATCCATAATTATTTTTTTAACTTTTTGTGACACTTGAATGGACAATGTAACGCAATTATGGATTGTTTGAAAGTTTGTTTGAATTGTTTGATGAAAAAACAATGATTATTTGAACTGTACCAGACATGATAACATTTATGGTCTAATTTACGCCGAAATTATAACATCCGACGATTATGGCTACTAACTAAACTACATTAGATATTATGCATCATATTTCGAAATACAAAATACAACAAAATTAAGATTTAAAAAAATGTTTCCTTTTGAATTCAGGAATTAATTTCGTGGTGAATCTACAAATGATCCATTCTCTATCCCATTTGCAGCATTGTTTGACCTCTGCAATCGTACGGAAACTGTTACTTAAATGCTCCATGAACCGTGAATTTTAATGGATGTGACACATCTAGTCAACAGTTGTCATTCCTGTAGTATTAAAACAATATTACAATGTTCAAATATAGTATTGTACAACAATACTATTTATATTGTACAAATAGTCAAAATAGTCTTATTTTTTATGTATACAATTTTATGTATACAAATACATATATGTAGTTAATTAGTGCAATATTTGATTTGTGTTTTGGATTATCCGACTCCTCACGATCGTTTATTAATTATTTGAACAAATCTAATTAAAGACTGTGTTAATTACTAAATAATTGAATATCTTTTACTTACAAATTAATAATTAAACAAAAGCAGGAATTTGACACAGTAAAGTTTAAAAAATGATAGAAGTATTGTAAGTTGATAAAATTGGTAAATTTGAATGGTAAGATAAACAAGGATTACGCTTCCCAGCGTCGAAAATCAGAAAAATTGCCTAAAGTATTAGCAAAGCAGGATAAGTAAGGAAGTTGTTGGAAGTTGCTTTACCTCTTTGCTAACGTGCGCTCCTGTTAGTCCGAATTTATTTTCTGGGATTTCTGACGCCGAGAAATCCGATTCTTCGTCTCACCTCCTCGCTGTCTTGTGCGCCTGTTACTCTGGATTTATTTTCCGAAACTTTCATTCAATCTCGAGAAACGCGACTCTTGTCTCATCATCCGAATTTGCTATTTTATTTAATTTATAATTTTTCAATTATTCGTACAGATATCAAGTTTTCAATTTTATTTTATTATTTAAATTATTATTTAAAAAAAAGTATTCAATATATTTAATTATTAAAATAATTATTGATTGTTCAAATAATTCATACAAGACACGATATCATGAAATGTAGAATATGACAATAATTTGAAATCACATGTTTGCTTTCGACGGCAAGTAAGACGCAACGCCGCCGCCGTCGCAATGCTCAGATACTTCCGATAACTTCTTACGCTCTTAATGATTTTTTTCGATTTATGCATTAATTTTCTAACGCCAAAAAACCGAACGCCAAAAAACCTTTCTCTCCATCCGAATATGTACTTTTATTATCTTTTATGCACAAATATGTATAATCAGATTTTTTATTATTTAATTATAATTTAATTTGAAATATCTAATTTATTTAGTAATTGTTTTTTAATTACAATATATACATTATTTTAATTATATATAATAATTATATTTAATTATATATATCTAAATTACGAGTAATAAAATTCGAAAAGTATACACATACGTTATACGCGTTATAAATAAAAGATACTAATTTCCACATTAAAACGCATAATATCGTAACAAATTAAGAAAACTCGTAATGTGTATAATTTCCTAAAATTAATTAATAAACATTTACTAATATCTATGCGAATGTCGCTTAAAATTTTCTTCTTTGCGGAATTTAACTTCGCATCAATTGTTGATATCAAATCTTTTTTACGAATTATACTCATCATTACAATTAAATAAATAACAAAAGATAGTACCACTTGCGTTTTATCTTTTAATTTAATAGAATTTATCTTAATTAGAGAGCGTAGACTGTATCATCTGAGTTTTAATTTTTCATTTGATACATTGATTTTTTTCGAAGAGTAATAATTTTTGACAAAAAATTAAAATTGTTATTACTTGGGTTGGAATAAAAAGATCTTCCCCTCAATAAGAATATCCTTGAAAAAAAATTAACTATTATTAATTGGGTTGGATACTTAGGTTTTATTTGAGAAGCACGTTTTCTTAGCGCCTTCTTTACCTTTTTTAAAAAAGTAATTTTGTAGTGATACACGTATTTTATAGTGACGAACGACGAATTTCTTTATAAAAATATATCTTATAATTGACCCCAAAAAATAGATTTTCATGTGTTTCTACGAAATTTAAAGAAAATCAAAATTTCACAAAGCAATAGGATCAAAAAAATTGATCCTATTGCTTTGTGAAATAATTTTTATGTAATGTTTTAAAGAAGAATTAAAGATATAATTACTTGAGTCGGTAAAAACGTCAAGATGACGGTCTTTTGTATTTTCCGATAAATAATAATTAACAAATACTATAATTAAATATTATAAATAGTATATAATTTGTATTCTATATATGTATATTATACATTTTATGTATATTATAAATTTTATATCTTTGTTTTCATTTCTGGATTTTAAATATTATTTGTTATATTCATTATTTTATATTGTATAAAACAAGATTGAATTATAAGCATATAGAGATCAAGAACGAATAAGTAACAAAGTATTTTTATTATTATTTTTTGACTTACAATGATTCGTTGAAATAAATATATCTTTTTGCACACATATACTGATAAAAAAAATTCTTATAAATGGTAGAATATATGTCATGGTAGAAAACTACTTTGATGAATACAATATAATAACGCGCGCGCGCACGCGCACACACACACACACACACACACACACACACACACACACACACACACACACACACACACACATTTTGCTAAATATTATAATACTTATAAATAAGTTGTGACATACGATGTGTAATAAGTTTGTCACAATTCATTTATATATATAGCAATTCATTTGCAAGTATTATAACAACGCCGTGAAAGACATTTAATAAAGTTACACAATTATGATTATAGGTTTTATAATAAAGTTCTGAAAGCATTTTCATGAAGAAAAATAAATGGCAATCGTCTTCTACATGCACAGTAAAACTCATATTTATTGGTACAGTTCAATTATATTATTTTATTATTACTACTTTATGCTAGACGTATACTCTCTAAATCTGAATCAGTAAATAATTACTAATTACCCAGTGATATACTTAGCATTGATAATCAGTGAAGTTAAACTAAAAAAGGAAAAATGTTTAAGTATTATATATAATTAAAATATTAATATTTGCATATTAATTTCAATCTTCCACTATATCATATTCATTGAATTTAAGTACAAAACAAGATTAGTTATATCATCATATAATAAAAATTAGCTAGGTTAGGAATCTCACGTTTAATTCACTGATTACAGTGGCATACTGATATCAATGATTATCTGATTTAGATTTAGAGAGTATATATGTCAATCGATTATTAATAAAGAAAAATAATAAAAAAATTACATCTATTCTTTGTTTCGCCTTTCTAAAAGACGACTTATGTCACAATTTTAAACTTTATGTTGTCTGGAATATCATGAGTTATATCTATAAGTTACAATAACATCAATTTAAGAGATTTTTAATGAGGCTTTAATTATGATTATGTTATATAATGAGTTCTCGAAAATATACTTTCATACATATTGTTTCAAAAATAGCAAGCGATCATTATCGCATTTGCGACATTACACTATTTACTTATTCGGTTCAATTAGTGAAGAATTGCAAATATCTGATGAAAAAGTTAAATAAAATGATTATTTATCAAGTTGTCACATTGTTAAACAAGTTGTATCAAAGACAAACATTTGAATTGGTCACGAAAGCTCAAAATAGAAAATAGTGCTGTTCGTCCTCTGAGAGATTGTACCATTTTCAGATATCATTAAAATGCTAAACAATTTGCTGACAAAATAGCAGCTATTAGATTTCCACTGCAAATCCATAGATATATCCCAAATGTATCTCCCAAATAGAAAATCAATTCTTGATAAAAGCAAGAAATAAAATATAAATAAATAAATTTTTTAGAAATAAATGGTTTTCACACGCTTAGATTCATAAATGTTCCATTGTCCTATATCGATAATAATATTTATGCTTTTTTGTTTAATAAATTTACCAAAAGACAAATATAAATAATGTGCTAAACTGGACTACGAATTCAAGATAAAGGTCGATTCCACAAGTCAGAAAAATTGGTTGAAAGATTTCTTGTTTGGACATGAGCAAACAAATTCTTTGGTACCATAATAGTAACATAATAAAACAACTTAGTTTAAAAGCTTTGTAAGAAATCCCGAGAAAATTCCAACTGGAACTCTTGTTCTGGATGAACAGACTTACAATTTGAGGGGACTAATGACCTACTTGAACGCTTGGAATCTTGTTAAAATCGACCTTGACCTCGAAATTTGATTTTTTTGCACATTAATCGGGCTGTATTTCTTAAGATGTATATCGTAGAGCTAAATGAATTGCGTGTTCAGCGATCAAAAAATATACAGTACGACATAAAATCCGATTTAAGCCACTTTTGCATCAAAATAAATATTCAATTTTCCTTGATATAATACCTATATTAAGGAAAATCGAAACTTTGATTTAAGAAATGATTTAAGATCGTTCACTAGCAATCTCTAAATTTTATTTATATATTTATATTTTTGATTATATATTATATTTTTTGATGTGTTCTTTTGGTCATGAAATAGAAATTTTCGAGCTGAGAGGCCGATTAAAAAAAAATATTTTTTTGTTTTAGTTGTCAGTCTATAATACACGTATATGTTTAATCCTAGTTGTATACACTGGAGGATCCCAGCACAACTTTTTAAATCGAGATTTTTTTCGCGTTTCTAAATTTTTCTTTTTCTTTGAACCTATATATCTTAAAATTTCTAAATTCTATCGATTTTTTACATATTATGAACTTGTTCCTTAATCAATTCTCCAATGATTGAAAAAAAATTGAAATATCTCCATTTTTAACAGACGTAACAAATATGGATGGGATCTCAGGGATCTCAATGTGTACATCTAGAGTGCAAAAACAAGTATGTACAGCTAGGATTAAGAATTATATACATTCATATATATTATACATTGATGTAAAAGATTTATCAAATAAATTGCTTTGATAGCAAATGTTTTGCTAAATTTTTTAATGCCACATGAAAGTATTAACTTTTAGTTTTAAAATGCATTTTGTATTGTTTTGATATAATTTATCATTTTTAAGATTTAGCATTTTGAAAATATTATAACTAAATAGCTTAAATTTAGGTAAAATAAACTTCCGTTTTAAAATGGATTTAGCTAAAATACTGATTAGTACTATTCAATCTTGATTTTTATATTCTATTAACATATTTTAACGGACAATTTTACATTAATAATTGTTTTAAAATAATAAATACATAGAATTTCAATTTACATATCTACAAGATGTATAAACTGATGGTAATATAATGATAAACAATCAAAAAGACATGATTTTACATAAAAAATTTTATTTACGTAAAAAACCTATATAAAATAATATTATTTTACCTGAGGCTTTGTTTTAGACAAAACCAATTTTTAATAATTACGTGATAATGATAAATTAATTGATAAATTAAACATGAGAACACATAAGAAAAAGACAGTTAGTCGTGAAACACAGATCTAAACCGAAGCTGGAATAATAAAAATAAAATAAATATGATACGTTGGACATCTAATAGTGATACAACAACATATATTTCTATATGTTAATGTATGTTTTAATCGTTTATTTCATAAACGTTATAACGCATATGTGTCTGCAGTGTTGAGCGGGATTGTATAGTTCTGTTGGATAGAAACACACAGCCATTACGATGTAACTGTTTCAGCAATGTTTCATATTAAGATAGTATTTGTATCATCCTTATGACTACAGTAGGTTATGTATTCTAATCCATCTTTTTTTTAGAGAATGCGAATCTATCATACTTTGTATTAATCATTTATAGATTATAGAATGATTCAATTCGATGTCGAAACTTACGGTCTGTGAAACGAAATATGTTCAATTGAATTATTAAATGATTTTTTTATGTTAAATTTATTGTATGCGCTCCGTTTATCATGTCGACTTCCAACAGCCCTCGTTTTAGCATTTTTTGTTTAAATAGTATTATAGATATAATGGGAAAACATTTATTTTATTTAATAAAAACGTTAATTTATTATCCTAAAAAAATTTAGAGATTTTTATTTTACAATTAAAAAATGAACAAGATAAATGTAAGACATAAGATGTTTATAAATTTTTTGAAAATAAAAAAAATTCATGTAGCTTGGATGCACAGATGTTCCAACATTCTGTATCAGTAATAATATTTGTTTTTCATTTAAATTTGTCAAAAGACAATTTTTTTTTTCATTAAATTTATTAAAAGCGGACGTAAATAATATGCTAATATATGATTAAATTATAAAATTAAGATAAAAATCAGTTCTGTCAGAAAAATCGTCGAAAAAAAATAAGAAATTTTTCGACAAAGCATGTATCGTTCGATTCGATTACATTTTCCTTATCTTATCATATATTGTAAAGATGACAAATAAATTTTTTATTTTAATAGTTATATAAATAACATATACGTATACTGTTAATTTTAACATATTAAGGCCCGGTTGCATTACTAACGTTACTTTAATTTTAAGTGAGGTTTAAAACTCTCTTTGTCCCTCTCTCTTTTTAAAATGAAATAGAGAGAATTTTAAGTTTCGCTTAAATTCAAAGTAACAGTTGATGCAAAAATGGGCCTAAGTGTTTTGAATCATCATGTATATAGGTGTTATTATTACATCTATATCTGAGACTATTGCGGCTATGATTATAATTGCAGATTGTATAATGAGATTCCTTCAAAATATTTCTCGTTAAAAAAGGAAAATATAAATAATAAGTTGTCGTACTCGCATTTACGATATACCGTGTACCTTACCAATATAATTCAGGTAAGTTATTTTATTGTTGCAATCCAAAGAACCACAGACCTAATTATTAAAACACGTAGAAAATCTTCAAAAATATGCAACTTAGCGCTGCTCATTGCATTTATTAATTGAAAGTGTAATTCGTTGCGAAAACATTAACTATGTCATTTAGACAACATTATTATTTCTAGGCTAAAAATGAGGTATTCTTTGTTCACTCTAATAATTCTATATATCGACAGCATTTGTGAGTTTAGAAGTAAACGTTGTATATGAAATGGAAAATGGAAATATCTTGACTTTGAATAGAACAATCAAGAGCAGAAGGAGAATGCCATAAAGTCGGGCTCTTATGATCCTTACAAGAGTGTCGTCGTAGATGCAAAAAAAACAGAAAGTAGTTAATGGCAGAATATTCGAAAAAGTTGTAATGATTTTGTACAGAAAATATAAATACATTTCTTAAAACACACAGAGCTTAATCTATGGATTTAACTAATATGTGTTTAACTAATATATAACTATAGTAAATAGAATGTAATTAAAATAATGCTAATCACTAATCAAACCTATAGTCTTATTCCTAATTTAAAAAATGAGACGAAAAGTCCTCTATCATTTTGCAATATTTTTTTTTTAGTTATCCAATGAGCAAAATGTTTAAAATCGACGTATAAGACAGCTTTAAGATATCTTTAAGAATTCTATAAAAAAAAAATCTCCAAAATATTTTATAAAGAACGAGAAAAGATATCTTAAAATTTTCTTATACATTGACTTTATTCGTTTATAAAATTTTCTTATACATTGACTTTATCCGTTTATATTTGGAAATTAATATCTCATTAACTATTGCGAAAATTGCAAGGATAGATTTTTCGACTTAGAACTTAGACTTTCGACTTAGACTTTTTTTATTAGAAACAGCATTGTACGATTAGTGGACATTTCGGTACGCTCTGTTTACATATGTATCTTATTACATATATATACAATTTTGATTTTGTTGCTATGTTGTTATATAGTGCAATATTTTCATTACTGCCATAAAATTCGCAAAATATATACTTATATCTTTTAGTAGAGCACATATAAATTAACAAAATTCTTATAAATGATAAAGTATTTGTTTCTACACCAAGATATTTTAATCCTCGTTCACCTGCAACTTTTTTGGTGACAATAACTTGGTAACAATAATACAACAGGATCAGAAGATCTATGTTCATATCCAGATTGGAGTTGGCATAATAACATTGTATATGCGATAATATTGTAAATGTTTTCCGAGTGCATTGTAAGTGTACTGACATCTTTTTTTCAAGTGATTATTACATTTTGTATTTACATATAATGATATATTTACGTGATCAATGGTTTGTTATGTATTAATTATATAATATCTACGTACATGCAAAATAATCAACTTGATGATTTAACATGAAACGGAATTTATTTACACTTCAGATTCACTGCAATTATATCTTCGTTTTGGATGATATAATTGAGACCGAAAGAATTAGTAATCTAAAACTATTGATCTTCAATTTAAAAAATGATACATTAGTTAAATCTATTTATATCTCATTTGATGTAGCTACTAACCAAACAGGTGCTGGATTACTAATAGAACCTATGGTTTATATTCCAGACGAATGCACACAATTTCTGGGTAAAATATTTGTTAGTGTCTTCTCTTTTCAGTATATTTATAGTATATTTATAATATTTATAATAGTACATATTTTCGTCTGAAAATATTATTTAATATCATATAATTATATATATATATATATATATATATATATATATAATTTTATATATATATATATATATATATATATATATATAAATATAAAACATACATATGTCTCGCATTCTGTGTATTTAAAAATCAGATAGTATATCTACATATAAATATTTATAAATATTTACAGTTGATACAAAAGGGTTTGGTTTGATGGTGTATGACTCGTCTAGAAAGCGTATGTGCAGAATCGAATCTGATTATATGAAACCGATTGATACTTTGATCACTGTAGCAGGCAACAGTTTTACTTTTCCTGACGGTATTTTCAGTACAATCATCGACGATGATAAGCACTTACTTTTCAAAGTATAACAATAAATATTATTTCAGTTGTAATATTCAATCTTATCATATATGACGAATGTTCAAAATTTAACATGAATTTCATTGCATTTACATCATATCCATTTGTAATTTTTCTTTTTAGTTTAATATTAATGTCCATTAATGTTAACGTATATGCATTTATGCTGCACAAATAAATCTATTATTTAAATAATTTAAACAGAATTTGATCGATTCAACTAAATCTCTTGTTTAGATATGGATAAACAAATTCTTTGGTTGACGTAGCAAAACAATTTAACTGAAAAATTTAGTAATAATAACGTAAAAATTTCTATAAACTACGCTAAACTCTTAATTGATATTTTATTCAGCTTTTGTTCACCAAACTTGTTAATATTACTTAAAGTTTTAATTAATTTTTTTGTTGCATCTAAGTGAAGTTCATTAAACAATAAGAACACTGGATACACTGAGAAAAAAAGATGTAGTAATGATAATAAAAAAAGAAAATTATTCACAAGTGGGCGATTGGATTATTTTGTTAAAATAGTAAAATACAATATTTCTTTGTTAGATGAACAAAATTTTTTTATCAAATGATACAAATTTATTTGGTTACTTATGTTCTGTAAATAATAATATAAAGTTTGGTTATCATTACAAAATAAATATTCTTTTAATAATTTCAACAAAATAATTCACTACAGTAGAGCGAAGAGCATTTCGAGAAGTTGTCAGAGAAGGCGTGTCTTTTTGTAAAAGAAATTCGACCTATATAAAACCGATTAAAGACTAAGTTAAATAAATCTGTAGATTTTTGAAACTAAGGAAGTTCAAAAATGCCAAACATAATTTCACTCTGCAGAAAGTGAGAAATATATATTATTCTTATGCAATTATTTTGTTTCGATAACAAAATGTTCTATTTCTTTATGAAAGATTTATAAACATCATATAAAACAGTTTTGTATCATTAAATTATTTGTTCATTTAGTAAATTTAACAAATTAATATCATGGTAATTAATCAACGGTTTAATTAGTTATATGTGTTGTCAAACAGTTTTTATGTCAGTAACAAAACTTTAGTTCATACAACACATTTCTCTCAGTATATAAGAAATCGAGATAAGAAATAATTAGTGCTAGTCAACTAGCAGAAGCTAGCTCAAGAGAGATTGACTTTGATATGAGATAATCCACACAAGTATGCGTATGTATTATTTATAATGTGCCATGTAATATAATTTTTTTTATTAATGCAATCATATTACAAATTCACTCAATAAATTTTTCAACCAAAATTTTGCTTTATTTAACCAAATGCGTCTTTTAGTGTGTGGATTGATAATAATCCATAAAACATAGAAAACTTGATTGTAAATTATTAATGATACCTCTTCTAAAAGTTCTAATCTAAAAACTCTAATTTCTGTAAGATACTTTTATATTTATTTTATATTTTAAAACTTTATTATGTTGTTGTAGGAAAGAAAATATATAAAGTAAAAACAGAGATGTTATTAGAATGTCCAAATGAAGAAAAGGCTAATAAACATATAGAATTTATAATTAAATTGCCAATTTATGATTAAATTACCAAGTTATTTTATTGCAATTCTTATGAAATGGCTATTTTAGAAACAAAAGTTTCTAATAAGAAATCTGATAAAAATACGATATCCGAACGAAATTATTCTTTACATATTTATTGATAATCAATTATTTCAAATTCTATTAATTATTACATTTAATAGTCATTGATATGATACTACCGCTCTAAATTAAAATATTAATTTTAAAGTGCTATTCGCAATAAAAAAAATTTTAAGCAGTAAGTGAGATAGAAACATATTGGAATAACGATCGTATCAATTAGATCGTTTCAACGTTTCCTAGCTAGAAAAGTAAGCCTAGAATAAAGTAAACTTCCGCTATTTTGAAATGGATTTAACAGAAATACTGAAAAAGATAGATTTGAATCCTTCAGAGACCACTAAGTTTTAATTCAAGTATTTTAAGAAACAAATATTACACAATTTATAATTAATATTATTTACATAATTTAAATTTATATAAATATATATATGTATACATAAGAATTATATATATATATATATATATATATATACAATATATATATACAATAATTGCTGTAAAAGATTTATCTGCAAATAAATTGCTTTAACAAAATTTTTTGGCATCAAATTTCTTTTAAATTTCGTTAATGTATGACTTTTAATTTAAAATGTATGTAAACATATTTCCTCTCAATACCACAAATATATGTGCGTTATAACATCAATGGAATAAAAGATTAAAATATATTTTAACATACAGAAATATGTGTCGTCATTATTATTCAGCGTGCAGTATTAAAGACATGATCGCTGAACGTCAAACAGTGATAACAATGTATATGTATCTGTATATTAAAATGTGTTTTAACTTTCAACCTCTTATTTCATTGACATCGTAACGCACATCTGTTTATAGTGTTAAGCGGAATTGTGTTTCTGTTGATGGATCAGACACAGCCATTGCTATGTAATTATGTAACTGTTTCAGCAAATTGAGATAATACTTTCCTCGTCTTTGTAATTACAGTTATATTATATTCCAATGTATCCTTTTTTTAGAGAATGCGAATCTAACATTATTTGTATATTAATAATGTATATTATTTGTATATTAATCATTTATAGGATGGTTCAATTTTATTCCGAAATCTACGATTTGTGAAACGAAAATATGTTCAATTGAATTATTAAATGATTTTTTATATTAAATAATTTATTGCATGCGCTCCATTTACCATGTCGATTTCTAACAAACCTCGTTTTAGCATTTTTTATTCAATAAATAGTATTATAAATATAATGGGAAAGCATTTATTTCATTTAATAAAAATTTATTGTCCTAAAAAATTTGTATATTAATCATTTATACTGCCGAGGATAATTCGATTTGGAGCCGAAATATATGCTTTGTAAATTAATGTATGTTCATGTTTTGATTTATTAGACGAATTTTTATGTTAAGTATTAAAAATATTAAATTATTTTTACACGCTCGTAAGATTGCAAAGCAATAATAAATCAAATGCAAAGCAAACAAATTAATTAATTTATTCTATTATTTTAATTCTTATGAGATCTATACAGAACATTTCGGATTTTATTTATTATTAGCCCTTCTCAGCAACTCGAAAAAATTACATAAATTTAATATAGTATAAATCAGATTATTTAAAGATCTCATTTCACATACAAATAAACGCAGATGTCACATTTATTCTCTACGGTGTCAATATAGGCAATTATTGTAAATTTACGTTGAATGATATCCATGTTATAAAACTCATTGTAAAAAAAACTAATTCTTCGGTTCGGTGAGAATGGGTAACATTAAATTTTTAAAAACATACAAACATTACTACCAAGACAACGACAATGCGGATGATATTAGAATTTAATCATGATCAGAGGCTAAAAAATTTTTAGTTAAAATTAAAAAAATTTTTTTTTATATTAGGTGTGGGAAAAAGTTCGTTTTTCCCGTTAGATGGCATTAAAAAAACGCCACGAACTTTTTCCCATACCTAATATTTTTAGAAACTATTATATAATAAAGACGATTCTTAACAGAAAACTGATTACAAGAAAAACTTAATAATTTACAAATTTGTATCATTCTTTGTAGCAACTTACAGATTGTGAACAAGAAATATTGGAAGCACATGTAATATATAGGGTCTTTCAAGAGGGACGCTCGAAATTTGTTAGATCATAGTAGCCATGTTGTTAAAGTGACATCTGTCAAATTTTCTCTGTTGAACGTAGTCATTATTTATAAAGCGTTGCATCATACAGAAAAAACAGTTGGATAATAGCTATCTAAAATAGGTTCAATCAAATGTTTTGATTAATATAATGAAACATAATTTTATCCTTACAAAAATTTAATATCACCAAACAGTAAATCCGTATGGATAAAATTATGATTGGTTATATTAACAAAAACATTTGATTGAATTGATTTTAGATAGCTATTATAAAAATTTGATAATCAAAATTGATAATAATTTATGTTCGATTGTTAATAATCAAACACGTGCATTTTTCATTTTCGTACATCAAAAGTAAAATTATTAAGTGAGTGTTTTTTTTTACTACGTCTACGTAGTAATTAAAGCAATTAATAACAATCAAATGTTAAATGTTTTTTAGATATAAATTAACGTATTTTTTAACTTTAATATTCAAATTGATATTTTATTTACTCTTTTAGTTATAAAAAAATATTTCAGTCATCGATATAGAACTTGTTGGACCAGTATCTCATAACTGTTATAAATTCAGCTGCTTAAATAAAATTTATCTTTATTAATTTTATTTTATGTTAACGATTAAACATATATTTTACGAAGCATTATTATTATAAAGAATAAAAATTTTTGTTTTCTTAATTTTAATGCATTTAAAAAGAAAAATATATTACCAATTATCATACTTAAGATAAAAATAATAAAAATAATAAAAACTTGATTAATATATACATAATCCTTTCATGTTTTTAATAATATATAATCTCATAAACGATTATCTTCCTTCATGGCTCAATTTATCCTTCGGAGATCTCATCTGTCTCATAGATGATAGTAGAAGTATATTGATTCACTGTGTATTCTTGTTCTGTATTCTAATTAACGTAATTTTTTTCTTATTTTCTTATTTATGAGATATATTAAGGATTTATAAGTATCATTGAGCTAGATAAATACATATAATATAAACATATAATATTTTAAAACATTTATCATTAGTCTATCATAATTGTATAAAGATTTATAGAATTTAAAGAAAAAGTGTTATAACACACTAGCCCCGCTATGGAGATGTTGACAACAATCCATAAATCAGAAATCTTTCTTGCAAAAATCGTCTTTTGCTGTATTTTTTATAAGATATTTTCACATTCATTTTATATTTTAGAACTTTATTATGATATTGCGGTGGGAAAGGAAATGTATAAAATAAAACTAGATAGGCTACTAGAATATTCAAATAAAGAAGAAGCTAAAACATATTGAATTTGTAACTAAATTACAAAGTCAATCGGTATATATCACATCAGCGGGACATTCAATATTTTATGGCAATAATATTAGAATGATTTTGAGAAAGAATATTTCTAAGAAATCTGTAAATAAAAACACGGTAATATATCCAAACAGAATTATTCTTTACATATCTATTGATAATAAATTATTTCAATTCTACTAATATTTGTTACAATTAACAATAATTAATATGACTTTATAAAATAAAATATTAATTTTAAGGTGATACTAGCGCAAAATGAAAAAATTTTTCAAACAATAACTTCAATGAAATCTTCACGTTATTGGAATTGACTAACGGATCTATCAAATAAATTTCAACGTATGGCTCAAAGACATTCAGTCTAAATGAATCAAATTATCACTGTTATGAAATGGATTTAACAGAAGTACTGAAGATGATGGGTTCGAGTCCTTGAAACATTTTATATATGTGTTATATATATATATATATATATATCAGGTAATTACATTTGTGATATATGTGCGTCCATTAATAAGTTCAGTTTTATACTTTTTTTTATTTTATACTTTTTTTTTACAATCCAGAAGGTTATATATCGCGAACATAATTATTAATTATAACATAAACATTAATTATTAATTAATGCACGTATTTTCAAAAATTTAATAGCTGCAATACTATTTTTTATTCCAAAATCTAATAGCTGGTACCAAGAGCATTTTAAAACATATTTTTAATAAAATTGGTATACATTTCATATACATATAAAAACACACATATGTATGTTGGACACTTTGAGTAATGCTGTGACGTAAGCGGTACTGTTTTTAAACATCATAACTTGAAACAGCACTTAATAAAAATGAACTTTATGTTGTGAAAACTTTTGATTTGACATCAATTATTTTAGTTTCTGGAATTAAAAATAAAATGTTATATTTTAAAAATCGACGTGATTTTAATCTGACGGACCTTGACAACATCACGCAAGATCGAACATATGATCAATAACAAATATAAATCATTTTAAATTAATCCTATTGTTAGGATCATTTTTTCTAAAAATGCGTTTTCGAGATATTTCATTCCGGTCCGAGATTGTTTACTCTGTAAAGATATTTTTTAATTAACAATATATCTTTTAAAATACTTATAAATATTTATTTAATATTAAAACAGGTTTTATTAAATGTTAAAAACATTTTTTACAATGTCAAAATTATATAAAAAAAATATTTAAACAATTAATTTCAACATAGTAATTTGGCAAAACAATAATATTATGACGAAATATCTCAGTACAATTTATATATTGTCATCATTTTATTTCGTTGTTATTATACAATTCACAATTTGCCTACAGGAGTAGTTTGTACGTTTCTGAAGTTTTTTATTAATTGTATTTTAAAAAATATAGTTTTAAAAAATAAAAATAGTATCGATGATTTTTCTTTACATAATTCACACACACACACACACACGCGCGCGCGCGTGTCACACATCCAGATATATAATTATTTCACTAATGTAAATATATGGACTATTGATTCCCACGGATTGCATAATTAAATATTCATTATTTTGCAAGAATAGTTGCTACACGTGTGCATTTAGTAATAATTTTACATTAATTAATCAATGATTGTATTTCGGAAGCTAGTATGTGTATGTGACGCTTTGGGGAACTTCTGTCGAGTATGGAATTTTTGGAAAGAGATAACTGAAATATCAGCAATCCACATTAATAAATAAATTACTAATTAATTAATAAAAGGAGAATTCCGGCTACATATGTTTTTAGAAGGCTCGGTTGTATTTGATTTTCTGATTTTGATTGTAAATATTGTTTTTTTTTTAACATACTGTGTATCTACTTGAATAGTGGAGGGGCAGATTAAAGAGTATTTATGCCACAACGGATTGATATCTGTATCAATTACTAATCTTAAGATTCTGTGTTCAATTTTCAATTTTCAAAGACGAATTCGTATCCAGACAATCCCGTATTTACAATATTACGTATAACTATCCATCATGATTAAAATGGGACATCCTTTGT
>Ga0157364_1002703_pt1 | contig 16774 bp, 10 predicted proteins | sample AttsexASBM2_FD_111476 | JGI IMG/M metagenome (GOLD analysis project Ga0157364, IMG submission 111476) | Fungus gardens microbial communities from leaf cutter ant in Ribeirão Preto, State of São Paulo, Brazil - Atta sexdens ASBM2 | ecosystem: Host-associated > Fungi > Mycelium > Unclassified ... | reverse complement strand
TAATTGGCCGCAATTATAATACTAGTATTATCCTTGTAAAAATTTACTAGTAAAAATTTTCTATATAAGGGAAGAAAAAGATAAAATTCTCAAATAGAACATAAAAATCGTAATAATATCAAAAGGCATTAGCGTGATTTTATTTATGAAGTAAGTTCAAATATCAAATATATCACAATGAGACGTCATAATATCATTATAATTATGACTCTCACTGTGTTCTATTGTATATTGTAGGATATTGTATATTGTGTTTTAAATTGACAGTGCTGAAAATATATAGTATACGTGACATAAACTATAGATTTTCAGCGCTCGCAGTGAATTTTGAAACAGTCTTGCACAGCCCTAAGATTCATATAACTCCTAAAATGAAATTTTTTTCAGGATGCTGTTTCAAATATGGGATATGGCATCGTTACAAGTCAGCGATGATAGCAATCAAAGATACGTATATACTTACGACTTATTCGACACAACGCAAAATCGTCAATCATAAACCGATATTTTGCGCAGTAATATTTCTTTCTGGTTTTTTGTCGACCTCGCCTCTCCCCGGCTTTCAGACGCCTTTCGACTTTTCCAGAGCTTCACGACACGCAGTGCGCATGCGCGCTTTCGGAAATGTAGACTGTCACTGCGGGAAGTAGGAGGGGAAGGGCGGAGAAGTTGGCAGCACTGGCCGGCAAGAAAATGGCGTAGTGTCGCTCAATGAAAGTATACACGGGTGAGGAACATGCTTCGTGCGGCGTCACCGACGCGTTGCGATTAACATGTAAATAATACATAACAAATCGCATCGTATATAATTATACTAACGTAAGTCGTGAGCCTCTTGCCTTCGTCATAGTGACACTCGTGTACCCCGATGAGATTCCGGTGATACGTTTCTGATTGCATGTCCGCAATGGCCGACGACTCCGCACCGCTGCCAAAGAGGCGCCAATTGGTAAACAAAGAGCACGCGCGAATTCGGCTGGACGTTATCGTTACCGACGACAACGTCGACGCCGACGTTGATGCCGCGTCGAGTAATCCTCGAGCGGTACGGTCCACGTGTTATCTCATTACACGTGTGTCATCTTACAGCGCGAGCGAACCAGGAAGTTGTATACGGATGACTGGACCATAGGTGATGAAGAAATTGAGGGTCGCAGGACTTTTCAACTTGACGAGAAGATTGAGGCCAAGAGGTATGACCTGAGCAACTTCAGTGGCCTCTTTCGTGAGATGACCGGACCGGAGCTGAATCTAACGTACCTGCAGAAACATGGTCTGCAGATACCACTGCTGTTTAGGGATAAGTCCGGACTGGGCTTGCGAGTACCCAGCTCCAACTTTTCCGTTAACGATGTCAGAACTTGCGTTGGTAAGTCTCAAATATGAGTGAAAAAGACAGTGTTCGGTAAATTTTAATAATATTTATACAATAGGTTCTAAGAGAGTACTGGATGTTATGGATGTTAATACTCAGAAGAATGAAGATATGACTATGAAAGAATGGCAAAAGTATTACGAGGATCCCAACAAGGAACGCTTGTTGAATGTGATCTCATTAGAATTTAGTCATACCAAGTTAGAGAATTATGTACAATCGCCTGCACTAGTACGACAAGTAGATTGGGTAGATGTAGTATGGCCAAGGCATCTGAAGGAATCTCAGGTGGAATCTACAAACCTTTTAGAAGATATGATGTATCCAAAAGTACAGAAGTACTGCTTAATGTCAGTAAAAGGTTGTTATACTGATTTTCATGTTGATTTTGGTGGTACGAGCGTGTGGTATCATATTCTGCATGGTGGAAAAATCTTTTGGCTAATTCCACCCACTGAAAAAAACTTGACTCTCTATCAAGAGTGGGTACTGAGTGGCAAACAGTCAGATGTATTCTTTGGTGACATGGTAGACAAATGTGGCAGGATAAGTCTAACGGCTGGTATGACCCTATTTATACCAACTGGTTGGATACATGCGGTATATACTCCTCAGGATTCTTTAGTCTTTGGTGGAAATTTCCTTCATAGTTTCGGTATAGAAATGCAATTGAAAGTGGCACAAGTAGAGGAACATACAAAAGTACCACAGAAATTTCGATATCCATTCTTCACAGAAATGTTGTGGTAAGAATGAATAATGCATTTTGTGTTATTATTAAGTATGATATATATGTTGTCTTGTGTATTGTAAAGCTCTATGTACTTTCACAGGTATGTTCTCGAAAGATATGTGCATGTGTTGTTGGGTAGAAGTCATTTGGATATATCTGAATCACAGCGACAACACTTAGTCCCGCAACATCATCAGCATGTACATGTAACGGATTTCGAATTGCATGGCTTGAAATCTATAGTAATGTATCTGCATTCATTGCCGTCAACCAAGAAGAACGTTCCGGAACTAATGCGTGATCCAGTCGCTCTTATTCATGATGTTCGATGTTTGGTAGAGCAGCATAGACACGATAATCCAGAAGCGGCTGTGACAGGCAATCCTGTGTTACCTCCACCACCACCCTTGACTATTGTTGACAGGGTATCTATCTTTCACTATATTAAATCGAAATTTAATCAAAACTTAATTGAAATAAGTAATACCTCTATCTAATTTACTTTGTCTTGCTTTTTTTTTCAGGAACGCTTGAGAGTAGTGCGAAAAGGTTTTGTAAAATCGCAAAGACATCACTCGGACAAGTCCGAAAGAGCATTTCCACGTAGGAGACGTACTAGATGTAAGAAATGTGAAGCTTGCACTAGACAGGACTGTCGAGAGTGCGTATTTTGTCAAGACATGGTCAAATTCGGAGGCAGCGGTCGCGCTAAACAAACATGCCTCATGCGCCAATGTCTTAGACCTATGCTTCCCGTCACATCATCCTGTAAAGTCTGTCGTTTAGATGGCTGGAAACAACCACCTGCACCATTAACGGGTATGTGTAATTTGCAATAATTTTTTTTTTTTTTTTTAAATGTTTCTAAATCATAGAATTTTTTATTTACTATAAAAATATTTTCTTTACTATATTATAATAACTATTATTACACAGTATAATTTTATATTAGTAAATTAAACAATTTTTATATTCTAAGTCTTCATATGATTTACATTATATATGTAAATTGTGTGTATGTGCACGTTTCATTTTTCCTGTAACACGCCTTTATATGAACCAATTTGTACAATGACTGAAACAATTGATAATGTTTAGCCTTCGCATGTAGATATACTGTTTTTGAAATGTTTTTTTTACATGCAAATAAAGCTCATGATTATGAACGAAATTAAAAGTATGAATGATTTAATTGAAAATTAAGTTACAATAGTTATTTCAATGTAATGAATATGTACATGTATGTTAAATTTCATAAAATTTTATGAAAAATTTTATGAAATTTTATGAAAATACATAAAATTTCATGTATACCTACACAAATATACTTTTCAGTTATAAATATATTAAATTTAATGTAATATCATGAAATTAAATTCAAATTATGTAACTTAAAAGTATATTAAGGCTGCGGAAACATCACCTGGATGCCCCTGTTGTATCATCTTATTCTTATTTAACATTGGGCGAACAACAAGGATAAAACAGTATACAGAGGCACTTGAGTTGTCTAAAATATATTTCATGAAATTTTTAATAGTATAGAGGGAGCTTCAAGCTTCACAATGATAGAAGAAAGTAACAATTTACTGAGAGAGTATTGTCAAAACAAAATCAGTTTCGAAATTTTATTGTCTCATTGTCCCCCTTTTTTTCCTATAAATCGAATGTTTAAATAATTGCAGGTAAATCTTTCCCCACAACACCATCTACTTTAATGGAATGTTCAATCTGCTTCGACATTGTACATCCAGAGTGTATAGGCTTGAACTCCAAGGAGATAACTGTCAATGATGATTTACCGAATAGTTGGGAGTGTCCAGAGTGTTTTGAGCGAGGTCGGAACTTGGATTGTCGGCCGCGTCACGCAAGGGGTCGCACGCGAAAACTATCAATATCCAGTGCGGCTTCTTCAGCGCCGACGACAGATTCCGAACGAGCTATGACACCGAGTAAACAATCGAGGCTTGATCCTAACGACGTATGTAAATTCTTTTATATAGAAATTATAAAATGATCTTGGATGTTTTCCATTTAGTGACACATGTCGACACAAACATTCTATCTTTCTTGACATTTAGAGAATAACAAAGACACTCGGTTTGTATGGATTTGTATCACTAAATGAAAAACACTCTTTATGTCTGCATTAGAATAATTTTTACATATTTTCACAATTGAATCTCCAGATAAGCATAAGCCGCGTTGTATAGAGCGTTGCTGTATACATTCCGCGTGCTTTATTTTCCTCAGGCGTGGAACGATTCGCCCGGGGAGCCAGCCGAAGGTGAACAGAGAATGACTCAGCAACGTACCCAGTTAGCTATGCAGTTGATTGCCTCGAGCAGCAGATCTTTAGTAAGGCCGCATATAGTGGTTAGGCCACCACCGCCACCACCTATTCAAGAAACGGATGGCGAAAACGAACAGAATTTGGTATACAACAAGACAGCAGTGCTTGCGATATTCAGGTTCCTCAGTATAAAGGATCTGCTTAATTGTGCCTTGGTTTGCCGTACCTGGGCGAGATACAGTACAGATTTCAGTCTTTGGAAGAAACTCGACATGTCGCACTACAGCCTTCGTTCCGTACACTTGACGGTTATTGTCCGCCGACAACCTGAGTGTCTTTTGCTGGACTGGACCAACATCAATAAGATGCAATTAGCTTGGCTGTTGGAAAGATTACCGCAGTTACGAACATTGTCTCTTCAGGGCTGTACTTGGGCCGGTGTTCGTGCCCTGAAAAGATGCAGCTGTCCGCCTCTAGAAAAGCTGAATTTGAGTTATGTTACCTCTTTGAATGATACTGTTTTGCAAGAAATCCTGGATTCACCAACAGATTCAAGACCTGGCATTATCGATAAAACATCACGATTGAAACATCTCAAGAATTTATCTTTAGCCGGATGCGATCTCACGGATCGAGGAGTGAGATATATAGTCCAGCAATTATCGGATCTTGAAACTTTAGACCTTTCCTCGATTGGCAGACTCACCGATTCCGGAGTAGCGCATTTGACGTCGCTATCAAATCTGGCGTCGCTGAATCTAGCAAATTGCAAGTTGCTCACTGAAACGACTCTCGATCATCTAGCAAAATGTAAAGCATTAAAACGGCTGGATCTGCGACACACAACCCAAGTATCAACACAAGCTGTTATCAAGTTTGCTGCTAAAAGCGAACATAATTTGCATGTAACGGACGTTAAGCTGGTGGAGGAGAAGAAGAAGATTAAAACCGATTTTATGGACACGTGAAAAAGCATGGCGCTTACACACGAACTAATGTTCAGTGCAATCCGGTTATCATCGCGTAAGAATCATCGTTTGCAAAGAATTAAAGCCATAATACAATACACCATGCTACGATCAGCGATTATTTATTTTACACGAGAGACTCTCTAAGCAATGTTACAATACGAACCTTATAATATAACAGACAGGACATGATAGTCTATTCGGATAACACTTACTTTTATTGATATGAAGACCAAACACAATTTTAACAATAACGATTTCTTCACAACTTGGATTTCTTATATTATTTTCTTTTTTCTTATTGTAAATATTTACCTATTTGATCGTGTGATTTACATAAATATACCATGTTTATATATTTTCCAAAACTGTTGAATATCATTTCGAAATAAATACTTTGATTTATTCACATTTTTCCTTTACAACAATATCGGAGGAAGTAATAGTATTTATTGCAATTTTGTAATTTTTTTATATCTCTTTGTAAGTAAAGCTTAAATTCAAATTTTATTGAATTCTATTAAAATGAAGAACAGTTCATTATTTCTATGCTTTATCTAGCATCTTAAGTTTATTTCAAATTAACTTCCAACTTGTCATCAAAAGAACATTCATTAATTTGGAATATCTCTCGTGTCCACATATACAGCTACATAAACTACAGATATGTATATATAAATACATTTGAATTTATTTTGAATTAAATTCATTCTGCTTAATTACATCTCAAAATTTTGCAAATAAATAGTGCGAAATAATAATAAAATTTCTTGGATTATTATCTTTTTTTCTTTCTTTTTTGTAGTTTAAATATTTCATAAAGACATTAATAATTTATTAATATTTCTTTTTTTTTCTTTATTCAACGTTATGTAGCATCAGATTGCAAAGGTACATCATATACTAAAGAAAAAAATGTACGAAAATGAATATAAGAATTCTGTCGAATCATTGTTCACATGAGAAACAGTATTGTTCACATAAGTTATGAAGATAGAAAATACTTGGAAATAAGTATTTTCTTTGCACGAGTGTTTAAACAAACCTCGCCCGAGAATTCATGGCAAAAAATGACGTCAATAATTATACACATACACGTATATTTACATTTATTCGCAGCATGCGTCAAAACATGTGTATCGAAAACTACTGTAACACTAGTTCGGTGATTTTACGTGATAATCGAAGATAGCATGTACATGCTTTGAATTTGTATTTTCGACCTGAATTCATCTCGTGATGTTCTGTGCAAGCCAATGTATATATATTTGCTTTTTATATATATGCACATTTCAGTTATACTTCTTTTTCCTTTCCATCCCTTTTTTAAATGTTCTATATAAGATTTTATGTAAACAAAAATGATGAATTAGATATTGACTCAAGTGCCATCGTGCATTTCGTGAAATTGTCTATTTTCTTTATTGTTTTCCAGTGCGTTCAACGGAATTCGTTGTGATCATATCATTTGTATCACAATATTTTAAAGAAGATAGCAAACACCGTTCTCACGAGTTTTGCGTGTCGCTATCTTTGCGCTGAAGACATTGTCGCGAGCGAAAGTCGTTCTTGTATAAAGTAAAATATTTTTTTCTTTATATAATTAAATTTTTTTGCAGCAATTTAAAATAAGAACGAAATCGCCACGATGTAAAACATTGTATAATACATGTAATTCATAAACAACCATAGCGATCTCTGATTCCCAAATATAATTTTGATTTGTAAAAGGTGATCAATTTTTTTCTCTCTCTCATTCAATTTCAATTTAAATTTTATAGTTTAAAATAGAATAGAACTTTTCGCTCGAAAGAATTTCAAAAAAGAATTTATATTGCCAGAAACCAGAATAACTTGTCCGATTAGTTTTTCACAAAAGAATTTTCTAAACAAAAATATTATAAATATATGTCTCTCTTATAATATAAATACACGTCTTCTCTAAAACTATCGAATTTATGATATATGTTAGATAATTTTTTATTTGAAAATTCATAAATGTTATCTACATTTAGCTTATTTAAATTAATAGTCAATACTTGGTTTATATAGCAGTTATATTTTCGTAATACTTACATTATATTTCATTTCAAAAGAAAAATAACGTATAATAAAAGATAAAAAGGAAGAGAAAAAATGAAGGGAGAAAAACAAAATGTAAAAATCTATTAAGGTCAATTATTTGTGATTGTGTATTTAAAGACCTACTCAGAGTCATCCAACATGGATAAAATTTTCTCTGAAATAAAAAAAGCATTTCTTAAAATATGTAAAGATAAAAATGTAACATATAGATAACATGTTTCTAATACTTCGTATAGTTTGTATATAGTTTACGATGGCTTATATGAAAGAAACATATGCTAGCACTGCATATTTTCGTTAGTTGAACAAAAATATTTCGTTATGTGAACAGAAATATTTCCTAAAAACACAAATTTTTATTTGCTAAATATTTTGTCGAAGCAATAAATTATTTCACTATAAATACACCATTTATTCTGCTAATAAAACAATAATGGTTTTATTGTGATAACAAAGTGCATTTGTTAGATATACATATATTTTATTTTACTTTATTAGCAGCAAATTCATGTTTAACAATTGAAAAAATCAAACTCATTCATTCAATCAATATTCAAAGCACCAGGAAATGTTTCAAGTCCTTGGCTTGAATATTCACATCTTAAATTCTTACTTAGAATAGAATCATACATAGTTATTATTTCATCGAAGAAATTCGCTTCCTTAGTAAGCTGTTACGAGAATTTCCGCGTTCGGTCAATAATAATAATTTATTTAAAAATGTGTGTGTAACATACAATTGTCTATATTTTAATATGTGCATTTGCATACGATACATTCTTTGGAAATATTCTTTGCTTAGGCTGTTTTTTAGTCTAACCTAGTTCGGCTAAGACAGAATCAAGATCCTCCTGCAGGGTAAGACTAGCTTCTCGCTGCTTCATTAAATTGTCCTTGATCCTGTCTACCTGCGCTTTCAACAAATAATTACCCTTTTTCAAGGCTGCCAATCGTCCCTCGTGTTTTGTCACACGTTTCTAAAAAAGAAACAGACGTTCAGGAATGCAATTCAAAAGTTCAATCATGATATTTTCGACCACAACTCACTTGCAAATTGTTTTTGCGCTTCTCAATAGGTGCTTGATCGTCATCAGACTCAGAATCGTCTTCCTCTGATTCTTCAGACTCTGACTCTTCCTCAGACTCCGTCTCTTCCTCTTCTTCCTCCTCTTCTTCTACTTCTTCCTCTTCGTCATCGGTATCTCCCATCAGTTTCGCCATCTTGTCCACTTGCTTCTGCAGCTGCTTGTATTTCTTCTTTTCTTCCATCAATAATTTCTGCTGCTGTTTGATCTGCTCTTTTAGCGCATGTCTCTCTTTCCTGGCATTCACAGCTTTATCTCTATTTATAGTTAATTTAGTATATAATTTTATATATTATTTAATGTATAAATACGATCACTCACTGTAATTTGTATAGATCTTCGCCACACTTACATAAAATTCTTAATTTTTGAAGTGAGAAGCTTGATCTCTCTTTGCGCACGTCTCTCTGCTCCGACTTTAGGATCCTCGTCTTCTTCTTCTTCTTCTGTGCTTTCCTCTTCCTCCTCGCTCGCGCTGTGAACATCCTGTTTGTCTATACTCTTTTGTGATGCAATCTTGGCTATGTCCTTCGCGCTTGGACAACCAGCCAATGCCATTCCTGCAACATTGTACCATCCTAGGTCTTCCCAATCCTCTACTAACTCCACTATCGGCTCAATTGGCGTAAGCTCTTCTTCTGATAAGCAAAGCAAAGAAAAGCGAAGCAAAGAAATATGATTAATATAAGCTTATCTCTAGCAATTAACAGTAACATAACTGTTAGTTAATAATACAATTTTCCATTCAACAGAAATATTACGAGAAATGTGTTATACTGTTAAATGGGAAATTATAACTAACAATAATTATGTTATTGTTAGTTGATGTTTTTTGAGAAGCATTAATATAAAGTATAAGAATAGATATGATTTGCGTAGAATTGATAATAAGATTTTGCTTGAAAAGCGATTAATTCAAAGCAATTATAGGGAGAGTGTGATGAGTTCAGATGAGTACGCAATTCATAAATCACTAGCTTTTAGCAAAGCGGACACATTCTTAATCACGCACCAGCTTTCATACGCTTTTCTAACGCTGCATACATTCTTCTCATTTCTTCCAATTCGTTTCTAGCCTTATCTCTTTCCCCGACGGCGATGACTGATTCTTTCTCCGCTTTTTCTGCATCTTTTCTCGCTTGCTGCACTTCCTGCCTCAAAGATTCCGTGAGTTTCTCATCCTGTTGTTTGTTTTCTTGGTTTGTATTCTTTTGTAACTTGATACGTTCTACTTCTGCCTCGAGATTCAAAATTCTTGCCTGCACATGAAATTATTTTATAAAAAATGATCTTTAACTATTTCTTTAACCCTTCGATTTCTTCCTTCCGAGCAGGTCAATATTAATTTGCTTTACTTAGATAAGATTATGAAATAAGAGTCCCTAAGTAAGATTGGATAAAGTAAATATAAATTTTATTGAAATTTTCCTAAAATACCAAATATCAAGTTTTAGTCCAATTACCTGCAATCGTTTATTGTCCCGTTCTAAGGTTTCTTTGTTTCTGAGTTCCATCGCGAGCATCTGCTTAGTGCTTTGCAAATCATCTCTAACAGCATCAATATCATCCATTTCATCTTGAATAGTTTCTTCTACGGGCGCTTCCTCAGCCTTTTGAATTTGCTCCTCAATGGTCATTTGTCGTCGGAATTTTCTTAATCCCTCCAGTATTGGTTTTGAGCGGTCATTCGTCTTCACAGTCTTGAGTTTCACGCCCTGTTGAATCTGTTTCAGCAACTGATTGTGCATATTCGACTTTTCGGATTCGAATACGAAGTGGGCCTTGCCTAATAGAGAAAGACAATCGATTAGCATAAAAACACATATGTTTTCCTGGCTCTCCATTGCCTTTTAAGAAAAAATACAAAATACTAAATATTTCATGCTTCATAATACTAAATATTTAATATACCATCGCAATATCTTTTGTATAGCAACAAAAAATATACATTTTCGCAACATAATATAAAAATACAGTTTTACATTATTTTACATTATATACAGTATATTAGAATTTTTAAAAAAGATAGCATTAAAAATATATGTAAATTAAAATCGTAAAATAAAATTGTGTTTTTTGTCTTAAAATCTGAAATCGTTAGACATTTAATTCTGAATATTGATAATAATTGTCACTTTATTTCTTTTGAAATTTATTTGTGACTGAAAGGATAATAAATAAGAAGTATTCTAAAGAACACTGCTTGACAGACGCGTCATATGAAATTTTATGAAAACTATTGATTGATATTTAACGCATCAACATACATTTTTAATAAGTACGATGAGTACACCCGTCTCTGAATGACATTCTTATTTCTCGTTGAGGACGTTAATGCAGAGAGCGAAAAATTTTGCTCATTTATGCGACAGGAGAAAAAATGGAAAGCGGAATATTGGTAGACCCATTGACAAACATGAAGACACCAGTTAATTTAACAATAATCAATTAACAGTTTAATTAGTCCAACAGTTTAACAATGGATAAACGGTGGCTCATCTATCGGGTAGTGGTAGTTCGGGAACATTGAAAGGAGGTGACGACATAACAATAGAACAATACTGCTGACTATTTGCGCTACAAATGAAACGCGGCAGGATGTGTTATGTTAATCGACATTTCTGTTTGTATATTCAATTGATTGTATTATGTTGCCAACGTTTCTTCAAACGATCACACGAAAAAAAACGGAGGAAGAGAAGCTTCTCAAAATACAGTCTTTCTCTCTACGACGATTTCTCTTCTTCTAAGGAGAGGACACTTTCTATAAGGGGGGAAGATACGGCCCAGTAGGCATCAGACGAGGATCGAAGAGGGTTCGATGATCACCTGCTGGATCGGCCGTGACTTTGTTCACTCTTTCGATCAAAGGCGCACTCCGGTCGTTACACTTGACGTGTTTGAGCGTCTTGCCACTCTCGACTTCCTTCATCATGCTACCCCAATCTGGCCGTTTCCTCGGCCTGGATTTCAATATCTCCAACTTCTGCATTTGATCCTCATTGAGAAGTGGTAGGTCCTTGAGAATCGTACGACTGGGTGGTGGTGGTGGCGGTCGCGGGGGTGGTGGTGGTGGAAAGTTCGCTCGCGACGAACTCTTCGATAAAGTTGGTGCACCTTGGCATAAAAAATTCTCGTTATTTAAAAAAGTGTGATATCACAATGCATAAAAGTCATAATTTGTATAAAATAGAGTGGGTAAGTATATCTTCCATTTTTTATAATAGATACAATTAAGGGATAGATGTGTGTTCTTTAGTTTTACTTATTCCGCAAATATACCTCAAATTTTATTGAAATAAAAAAGAGATACTTTATGTCAGATTTAATTCTTTCAGTATTCGTGATGTTTTATAAATTCATATTGTTATTTATTCATGTACGTCAATATCATTTGATTCATTTGTTCATAACGAAAATTATTAAATAAGTCTCGCTTTACTTTATTTACTCATAAAGTTATTCTTAATTCTACGTTTCTACAATATTCGATTATCTAGACATTTATCAATTATGGGACAAAGTCGGAATCCGATCAGAATTATTCCGTTTTCACTAGAAAACACAATAAAAATTTAAGAAATAATAATTCCGATCAGAATCCATTCCGATTTTATTCTACTGATCGCGTAAAGAAAGTTCACTGACAATCTGAAAGGATCAAATGAGTCGGACATTGTACAAATGACAGAATCTGGAAAGGAATAGCGATAATTTTCGTACCTGTAGTACTCTCACTCTTTGAGAGTGGTATAATGTCACCTCGTGATCGAGATTTCTCGATTCGGATCTGTCGTTCGATTTGCGGTCTCGAATTTGGCTCCTGTCGTCCATTTTCGCGCGGCTTCGTTGGCAGCGGTCGACCACTCGGAATTTTTTCATTGATCTTTTCATTGATCTTTTCATTCGGCTGCTTCGGTATTATCGTAATTTTGCTTTGTTTACGCGGTAATCCATCTGACGAAGGTGCTGCCGGTTCAGCGGGTTTCGGTACACTCTATTAGACCGAGAAGGAAGAACATTTGATTAATTATAGCATCTTAATAATACAAATAGAATAGGAATATTTATTTTAATTTATTTAGTCAATAGTACCAAAATATTTATTAATCTTAAAAATATTTATGCGCAGATAATATTTAGTTATATGCACATATAATCTGTATTTGATAATAATTATACTTATTTATATTGTATATATTTGTTACGAAATTATTATATATTTTATTCATTATATTCTTTTTTTTCATATCCTATTTCAACATCTATTATTAAATTAGTAAAACTATGTTAAATAATTTTAATTTTCACTCCACCGATAAGAATTCCACAATTCAATGAATCATTTACGTTTTTACGGTTAATGGCACCAACGTTTCTTCACAATTTATGTTTTTGTCACATTCTCGCGACGCAAATCAATTTCTCTCGCTGTTTATTTTCATTCATTTTTTTTCTAGGATTTTTTATCGCGTCACGTCGAGAAGAATACGAAAGAATAATCGTCGCACGTCTCACATAAAGTAGTCGCGATTGAAAATAAAAAAAGAAAGACTCGTCCTCCCTCCATTTCCTCTTCTCTTGATTATTTAAGACAGAGAGAAAGAAAGAGAGAGAAAGAGATCGAAAGAACTTTCTTGGCAAGTCTCGAAGAGAGTTCATTCTACTGGCTTTAAATAATTCACATTGAAGTTCGAGATGTCACGAATGATTCGATCGTCATCGACGCAGAGTTTCCATCTTTGAAAATAAAGCTCTCATAAAATCGCCGTTAAATTTTTAAGCCACTCTCGACTAGAAATCTATTATCTTCTCTTGTGTTTCCGTGAAAATTGTTCAGCCAAAAACATTACTCATCCGCGAAATCCGTTTTGAACATATATCTGTGACATTGCATTCGCGATTTTCGAGTATGTTCCAAGTGAAATCGCGGTATAAACGCGTTAAGAAACTGGCGGAAGACACAGCTGGTAAGCCATTTGAAATAGAAACGCGTGTTCTTTAAATAATCGTGACCCAGAGGCTTATATGCGGGCACGCGTACGACGAATCTCACTTTCCTTCGCGTGAGAAAAACGAAATCGCAATTGACAAACACGTGCAGCATGTCTGAAGACTTTAACGAACGGCCATGAACTAGCGATGTTCCGCAATTTTTCGAATAATGTTTTTTATTTTGTCATTGTAAATACAATGATCCAATCAATTGCGATTAATAAATACTCATATCTTAAATTTATAATTACTATTATTAAACTTCTAAACGATATATTAACAATTACGTATAAATGATAAACAAAGATATAGAGAGAGAGAGACAATATAAAATTAAGTAAAAAATTATTAAATCAAGAATTGAAAAAGATAATCTGAAAACTTGTAAATAATTTATTTATCTTTATTCATGATGATAAAATTTAATAAAGAATTATGCAATTAATATAATGAAACAAATCTCGACTAATGATGAATCTGCCATCTGAATTTAATCTATTCTTTTCATGATCTAAAATGTATTCAAAATAGTCAACGATATAATAACATAATATTAAGCTGCGCAAAATCTTCACACATAATCATAATTTCGCGCGTATTGCATATTGGATAACAATCTTGCGATTTTACGCAAGTGGCTTGTCGCCAGGAGATTGAAAGTAATCCTGAGAATTTTTTTAAATGAATGCGCAGAAGAAAATAAATAAATACTGTAATTAGATTTTTATATTTATTTTAATTTAATTTCTACATCAAGTCATTCTCATAAAATATCTTCAAAGATTATATGTATAATTTCAGAGCAGACTGCAAACGCGTTTTTGCACGATCTATAATCTGCATCAATTTAATTATTTGATAGAGAATCACATTTCGGAAATTAATATTGAATTTAACCACTTTCCCTGTAATGATGAAGATGTTTTGTTTAGTTTATCATAAATTTTTCTACAAAGAACTTATAAAGTATTGAGTTTATAAATCGGGACTAGGATAGACTATCAAAGTGTACTGTTTGCATACAACAGATCGTGTGGAACTTCGTGCCACCCGAAATGTTTATCACGCTTACTCGTTGCAAAACACCCACGCTAGCTATTAATATCATGGTCAGTACAGCAAAGTCCGCTGACTTTGAAACCTAATACCTGAATGGAAAAAGACTGCGAAAGTTGCATATACAACTTCTATCTTTGTTAGAAACAAAACATGTTACTCGATTCCAGAGCAAATGGAAACTGCGATTTTCGTGTTTGAATAAATCTATTGCTTTCTTCAAATGCGATAGAGTAACTTCAATTAATTTTCATTTCATAATTTATACATAAATGAGATGAATCAGCCAATATTTAACTTATTTTAAAATATACTATTATTTGATTATAAAATTATTACGAACAATTCCTTACTTTCTATCTTTTCATTTTTCTTTTTTTTATCATTTTACGAAAACTCGAAAAAGTTTAACTCCAGAAATCCATCGCAAAATAATAAAATATTTCATAAAGCTATTAGAATGATTCGACATTTTACAACAAAGCTGTTCCAAAAAGTTTCTAAAAAAAGACGAAAATTTCTTTACGAGCAGCCCATCTCGCGATCGTGGAAAATTATCGATTATCGTGGAAAAAAAGATATCACAACCCTTTGAAATTTTTCACCAACCTTCAAGGTGACTTGGGTGAAGGCCGGAACTTCCTCAGTTTTCGGCTTAGAGTCTCTACGGGAATTGAGAGTCCAGGGCGCGGTGGGCATGGGCAATGGATTCGGGCCATCCTTAACCCACGGCGGTCGAAAGGTGGTCCTTTGCGGTGGCTGACCACCGGCGCCGGGCATCCTGCTGAGCGTCCTCTCTCACTGCAGTGGGGGATGATCTTACTCCTACCCTTAACGCTGTCGCGAGACGTCTCGTTGAACGGGCGGCGATGTGATTCACGCTCGCTCGTGTGGTTCCGACTCGTTCACGCTGTTCTCCAAAAAACGATCCTCCCGAGGACGTACACGATGCGCCACTGACAGATTCCTGGACCGATAGGACTGCGATAGGTGGGGATCACGCGTGGGTGAGATCTCTGGCGCGATCACTTCTCGCGAGTCTTGAGATCAGTTTCCTATCGCGGCTACACTTTCTCGGAGAAAGATCCTCGAACAATCATCGATGTGCGATCGCGACGACAAACCGATTGCCGCGTTCTTGCGTTTCTTTTTCTCTCGTTCTCTCGTTCAATTAGAAAGATTACTGCGGGGTCGTGACGGGATCGAGAATTTTTACGCGAGTCCGGGAAAGATCGAGACCTGGACGCGCAACAGGCGGACTGCACCTCCCTAACCGTACGATATTTTCGTCCGTGTGACGTCATCGAGAGACATGAGCCCAAAATAGAAAAACGATCCTCTTCCCTCTAGGACGCCTTCGGCGACACGCTCGTCGAGGTCTCCATCGCCTCCTCTCCGCATCGTCGACGTCCTGCGACGCATTCCGCGTCTGTTTACTATGCAATCGCCGATCAGTTACGAAGGTCGATTGATTTTCAGGGTCAGTCAAGTCGTGGTTTCCTAATCTTGAAAGCAACTTACAATTAGACAGATGAAATTCGTTTTAATGGAATCAGATTTTAATAAGACGATTTTCCGATTTATATTTTAATCAATGTTATCAAAACGAGAAATTAAAGGATCCAAAAGAATAATTTATGCGGAAGGTATTGCGAAAGGTAATAATTTACTCCATGTAAAAGACCCAGTAATTCTAAAATCAAATAAGAATTGAAATTAAAACGGAGTGTTAGAAACGTAATAAGAAATGCGCAAAATTATATAATAAGAATATTTTCATAATTCATAAAGTCATGATCTGTACAAATTCAAAGTTGCGCAATATTAAATAGAGCGGACGTTTCGGCTCAAATTTAAGTCATCTTCAACAAATAACAACAAATAGAAATTAGAACAAAAATTCAAACTCCGCGTACATTTATATACATTCTGCTGAAGATTAAGAATGAAAAAGTTTTATACATTCTAAGAAATCGTTGTTACACAGTTACAAAGCTATATAGATTGAAAACATGACTTTGTACTTTTTAAACTCGGGTTAACAGCAAAAATGCAATAATTTTATAATATAATAGGTATACATCGTCAATAAAAATTGAAAATAAATAATAGATTAAGTAACAGAGGACAATCATGATTGAAATATAATAAATAAAGTAAAAGAAAGAAAAGAAGTCAATATTG
>Ga0157364_1002702_pt1 | contig 16774 bp, 14 predicted proteins | sample AttsexASBM2_FD_111476 | JGI IMG/M metagenome (GOLD analysis project Ga0157364, IMG submission 111476) | Fungus gardens microbial communities from leaf cutter ant in Ribeirão Preto, State of São Paulo, Brazil - Atta sexdens ASBM2 | ecosystem: Host-associated > Fungi > Mycelium > Unclassified ... | reverse complement strand
TTTGCTCGTATTCCGGCCGTTTTTCTCGCAATGCATGGCTCAAACGAATCAATTGTAGCCGATACCGATCGCCCGTAATGGAATCGCCACGTTTCAGCAGCTCATAGTAAACAAGACTCTTTTAGTCCCACCAGATACAGAGCATGATCTTCGAACCATGAATATTCGGCCGTGGTGTTGATGTTGAGGTCGATGGCAACGATTGACCGGGCTTAGCGAAGTATTTTTTCTTCTGGTAGAATATCTCTTCTCTTAGTTTTCTTCTAGAATATCCACTTCTCATCTCTAGTCACAATTCGATGCAAAAAAACCTTTTCTCTGTTGTCTTTGAATCAACTGTTCGCAAATGAAAAATCGCCTTTCAAGAGTTCCTCTCGGTTTCAGTTCATAAGACACCCAATTTCTTTGTTTTTGAACAAGTCATTCCCATGGTTCTCAATCATACAGAAATGGCTTGTTGAGTTACCCCCAATGATTCTGCAAACTCTTCTTGCATTTGACTCTGATCTTCTTTGAGTAATGCCTCTAATTCTTTGTCTTCGAATTTTTTTGGCTGTCCAGAGCGAGGCTTGTTTTTAACGCTGAAATCTCCATCCTTGAAACGTCGAAACCATTCCCTACATGATTTATCAGTTGGATTTATCAGTGTATTTATCAGTGCCATAAACTTCGACAAGCATTCGATGGGCTTCAGCCGCACTTTTCTTCCAATTAAAGCAGAAAATCAAAACCTCCTGCAAATGCTGCTTGATTAACACAAAATTCGACATTTCAAACACAGTAAAAATCAAGGTTTTTGTATGAAACTCAAAGCGATATAAACTGAATATTATTAGCAGATGTTTTTAACCTCTCTGAAACCGCCAAAATCAGCTGTCACTATGAACCATTCACAACAGCTGGAGCTATCTTTAGGGAAACAGACCGAATTAATTTGTACTCCCAATAATAAAATTAAGTTAAAAGTTGAAGGAATAAAGAATTAACTTAATAAAAGTTAAAATTGAATTAACTTATGTTTAAAAAAAAGGTAATTTTGAAAAAAATTATTTTTAAGATCAGAATGTCTCAATTTTTCTTAAAATGATTAGTTTAAATAACACTTACAAATATAGATTATTAGATAAATTTAATTTTATATCCACATGTAAGTTATTTATATGTAATAAGAGTCATATCATAAGACGTTTTTGTCAAAATCTTGCGAGAGAGATGGTTATATATTTGCATTATTTTTCTTTCTTTAACCTTTATCTAACTTTCTTTAACTTCTGGAAACGTTTGCTCATGCATGTTTATCGATTACAGTGATTAGATATTTGTTGAAAAAATATACGTAAAAATTTAGAAAATGGGTGGACGTGCAATATTGTTCTACAACAATTCTTCATCTAAGGCTCATTTCATATTTATGTTGCTAAAATATAACGTTTATGATGCCTAAAATTAATGTGATTTAAATATAAGCGGGAATTGACAAAAATCTAGCGAATTAATAAAAACTGGCTACGTATGTATGACTCTTATTATAGATCTCTCATCATAAAATCATTGAACTTTTTCTGAATTGAAGTCTCTAATGTTTGACTTTATAAAAAATATTTATATTAAGAGATATAGAAAAATTTTTAATTTAAAAAAAATTAATAATTAAAGTTTAAAAGTAACTAAGTTAAGTTAAAAGTTATTAACTTTCTAACTTTCTAACTTTTTTTTAACTTTTAATTAGTTACTACTCTGTATAATATGCATCTTAAATAAATTTATCTCAGAATGACTACCCGCCAATTAATCTTTCAATCTAAAATATTAATAATCTTGCTAAATTTAATTAGAAGCAAGAAGAAAAACCTGTAAAGAATTTATTGCGAAAAATATTATCTTGGCCGGAGAATATTTCTGAAATAAATTTATTTAAAATAGGAGAGAATGAAAGTGCCCTCGGGCACTTTTTAGGAAAGTCTTAAATAAAATGCATGTTTATAAAGAAAATAGTATCAAGATTATATTTTATATAATTAATATTCTTAGCAGAATATATCAGATCTATATCATCTTCATGCTGCTGCAGATTTGTCATTTTGATAAATAAAATTCTGAAAAAATTATTTGTTATATTTTCTTATGTGCTTAATAAAATTTAAAAAACTCATTTTTTAATAGCACGGTTCATTAAACAAAAAAAAATTCTCAAAAATAGACCTTATTTATAGTCAGTTATATAAGTATTACCCCATAATTATTATCAAATATTAAATTTTAGACGATTCTTTAAGTGATTGCTTAGCAACAAACAGCATAGAATTAAAAGTTACTAACTAAAATAAAGGCGAAAAATTAAAGAGAATATTAAAGCAAACTGACAATCAGAAAATGGAGAGATGAAGATGTACCACAACAGCCTAGAATAATTGACAATAAAGGAAAACAGTTAAAACTTGAAATATGCATATTACACAAGAATTAAATGAGAAAAATAATAACGAAATTTCAAAAAGTTCGAATGTTGAGAAAGGTAACTGACATAATAAAAAAAGAAATACAATTACAAATAACACTCATACCTTGATTTACGCGATTTTTTTATACGTTAAATAATTCCTAATTTTGCATTCCTAATTTTTAATAAATAAATATTTATTAATAAATAAAATATTGATATCATTACCTATTTGATATCATTAAAAAAATAGAGCTCAATCCAGAAAACTTATTAAATAATAATCAAATTGCAGCAATAACATTTGATCTTCAAAATTTATATCCGGCTGATTACAATAAAGATGCAATAAATGAGCTAATTGGCATCATAAATGGTAATTTATTGAAAATTGGATCAATTTATATCATATATCTTGAACTTTATTTTTCAATTGCTATTATTATTTTATAATTAATAGAGAAAAGTCTGCTATTATAAGATAAGCGCCTAATAGTATTTAAATTAAATTATAATAAATTATAATAAATATTTAATATGACAATAAATATAATAAATATAATGATAAATATAATAATAAATATAAATATTTAATATTATCATCATCATCATATAGTCTCTTGATTTGTCCACTGCTGGACATAGGTCTCCTCTAGATGTTTGTTGCTGTCCTGAGCAGCTGTCATCCAATTTTTTATAACTCTTTTTAAGTCATCGGTCTATCGTATTGGAGGTCTCTCTCGGCTTCGTTTATTGGTTCTCTATGCTAGGATCTTTTTGTATCATCTGTTATCATTTGTTCTTGCAATATGTCCCGTCCACTTTTCCACTTTTGTTTCGCTATACATTCGATGGTATCATCCACTCTAGTTCTTTTGCGGATTTCTTCATTTCGTACTTTTATACTCGTACTATCTCTGAAACTTATATCCAGTATAGACCTTTCCATTTTACGAGTTCTTCGTAATTTCATAACTAATGTTTTAATAAGAGTTAGAGTCTCTATGCTGTAAGTTAGGACTGGGAGAATGCACTGGTTGAATACTTTTCTTTTCATTGGGACTTTGGTTTTGAATATATCGCGCAATTTCTCGAACACATTGAACACCCTATGGTTCTTCTTCTAAAAAAATTCTGCTGTTTAGTTGTCTCTGCTGATTCTCATCTCATGGCCAAGATAAATATATTTCTCAACAATTTCGATGGTATCGATAGTATCTTCAATAATTATTTCCTCACTCGGATGACCAAGGTTGGTCATCATTTTGATCTTGTTACAATTTATCCTCAGGTCAACTTTCTGTGCAGCCTGTTGCGTATAGCATTTCTCGAACATCTTCCAAGTTGTCTGATATTAGAACGATGTCATCTGCAAAGCGAAGTTGATTGAGTCTTTTTCAATACTAATGCCTCTATTATCTCAGTCTAACATTTTGAAAGCATGTTCTAGGACTGCTGAATAGTTTTAACAACATTGTGTCATCCTGTCTGACATCTCATTTGATTTCTTCTTTGTGGTAGTATAGAGGTGTACAGTTACCATAAATATTTCGAATAATATTGGAATATCTATGATCTATTCGGCATTCTTTCAAAGTCTTCAAAACAGCTGATAATTCGACTGTATCGAAGGCTTTTTGGAAGTTCACGAACATAAGAGTTAAAGATCTGTTGTACTCAATCAATTTTTCCATTGAAGTTTTCACTGACACTGCAGATAATCATTTGTTCCATATCTTCTTCGGAATCCAGCCTACTCTCTGGCTTGATAAAAATCATTAAGTTTGATTTCCAGTCTAGTTGTTAGTATTCGAGTATAGAGTTTATGTAGATGACTTAGAAGACTAATAGGTCTGTAATTTTCCAGATTTGTTTTATCTCCCTTCTTATAGAGGAGAATCATAATAGAATTGTTTCATTGGATGAGGATATTTTGACTGTAGAGACAGAGATTGAAAAATTCTTGAATTTTATCTATTAGAAAACACCCTCCTAATTTTATAACTTCTGCGACTATACCATTCTCTCCCAGGGCCTTACTGTTTTTCATATACTTGAGAACGTGATGGATCTCTTTCTTTGAAATTTCCGGGATATCCTCTGAGCCTTGACTTTAAACTTTGTTGAAAGATAAGTGCACTTGATTTTGATTTGTACAGCATTGTATAGAACTCTTCCATTATATGTAATAAGTCCTTTCTTTGATATTAGATTTCCTTTTTTTTATCCCTAAGTTATCCCTAGCTGTAAAATTTCTTTCTTTCCTCCTTTAAATTTCCTTTTCATTTCTTTCATGCTCTTATTCTTCTCAATTTGTATGATTTCTTCATTTTTACATTTTCTATGTTCTTCTTTATGACTTTTGAGATTTCTCTGTTTAAGGCGTTAACTTTCTGTTAGTTGTTGTTTTCATCACTCTTTAATATTTTTCTTTCCATTATTTTTTGTTTCGTCTTTTGGCTGATTTTCTCACCCTGTTCTCTTTTTGAACAGAAAGTTTTCTATGCCTGTGTTATTGCATTTACTATTGTGCTGTTCAATATATTTATGTCATTTGTAATCTATGCCTTTTGTAAGGTGTTGATATATTTCTCGAAATCGTCTTCACTTATAGGATATATGTCCAATCATTTTGTATCTTTCTTGATGTGTATTTCTATTATTGATCTAACCATCCGATGGTCACTTGTAGTTGCATTTATTTAGAACATTGATATCTTTGAATATGTATTTTTTATCCGCAATAAAATAAACTATTTCGTTTCGTGTTCTATTATCTGAGCTTTTCCATGTTCATCTTCGGTGCTCCTTCTTATGAAAGAAATTCCTATTCATCTGATAAAGGTCATGTTCCAACTCAGTAGCATTTCTCATTTAATTTATTATAAATTATAATAAATATTTAATATGATAATAGTATTTAAATTAAATTTTACATAAAATAGTATCTAATAAAAATAGTATAAAGCTTATTAAATTCCCTTCGCGAAATAATTTATTATTGTTTTTTAATTCAGCTTAAACTTTAATGCTTTAATGCCAAAATGAACTCGGTATTTTATATGAACGGTATTTTATAATAGAAGCCTTTCTTCTATTATTAACATTATATTTTTTTATATTTTTTTATATTTAATTTATATTAGTATTATAAAAATTATATTTCTATTCTATTAACATTTATTTCTAGGAAGAACTTTTATTGAAAGCCATTTTAACAAATAAACAAATTATAATAAAAATGAGAAAATATATCGAAGATCTACATTATGATATTCATCAAATTCAAAACATCAATAATTTACATGTATTTAATATAGTAGACGATTTTGAAATGTTATTGTAATCAATGAATAATTTTATAAATTTCGGTTCAACTTTGGACAAACAAAAAAATTGCAAAAAAATTTGTAAGTTTTTTTAAAGGATATACAGGGTAATTTGTATAAAGTGACCGATTTAATTATTAGCAAAATTTGAAGATATACAGAAAAATTATTTATACTAACATGTTATACTAACATGTTCAGTACAAACAGGGACATCACATAGTGGAAATAATTATTTTATGGACGGACACGTTGGGAATATTTCAAGGTAAACTTCATTTTTTTTTTTTTTTAAATGAAATGCCATATTTTTTTATTACATTATATGACAGCCTCTTTTAAGACAAATTCATTGATATATGTATTACACAAGGGACATTCAAGATCAATTTAAGTCACAAATTCATAGTAAAGTAAAATGTATGCCTTTCCATTACAATAAATGTTTTGTCCTTGGACTTGACGACACAGTGTATTCGGCGAATTCGGTGTATTAAATGATCCACTGCTCTTTTTAGTATCTCCGGTGAAATATATTTAAGCGTTGTAATAATTCGAGCAATCATATTATCATGAGTTGTTGAGAATACACAATGTCTTTGACATATTTCCCACAGAAAGTAATTCAAGGGCGTAAGGTCGAATGGCGCTATGATCGATGCCATGCTACAAGTCCTTTGCTTCTGATCCATCGATTATTATTATCGTGAATTATTTTTCATTTAATAAATTTTGTACTGCTTTAGTAGGATGAGCAGGATCTTCGTCTTGCTGAAATCACATTTGTTCTCGAATATTGTATATAATTGTACATTTTCTAACAATATTGGCAAATGGTTTTCAAGGAAATTGTGATAAATTGCACCATTTTTTTCGAAAATATAAAATCCAATTATATGGCCACTCAAAATACCGCACCAAACATTTATACTCCAAATTCGTTGATTATTAATTTGTCTCATTCAGTGTTGACAAATAATGCATATGCCGATGTATACACTATCATTACTCTTAAATGTCGCAATGTGGCATATGCAAATATGCCAGAGATTGGAATGGTCATTAATCTAAACATTGATTATTATTATTAATAATTATGTATATATATATATATATATATATATATATATATATACATATATATTTAACATATAAATATTATAACTTTTTTATTCTTAATTTTAATTTTTAAACTACGTACAATAATTTATGTTCACAATAACAATACATGTCATCCTATTTAAATTGTTTATTTATTTTAAAAATATTTGAAATACTTGAATATATATTTATATTTCTAGAATATACTTATGAAATGTAGTTGTGGAAGAATGGCTGCAGCACTTTTTTTCAATGGGTTTCGGAATGCAATCTGCTCATCGAATGATTGATCGGTTTTTATCTATAGATCCATAAGTAAGAATCAATCGCTCGGTATATAGACTGTATTGAAAAAAAAGTGCTGCAATCTGTTCACTATATATGTTCAAAGTGTTTCACTTATTATAATATATAATAAAAACAAAAAAGAGTTTAAATAAATATTGGAAAAAGTAAATAAGATCTGTTTGAATTTTCTAATTGGGATCTATTTGGATTTTCTAATTGAGATCTGTCTGGATTGTCTAATCGTGGGATCTGTTTAAATCTTCTATTTAGAATCGCGTTTACAAAACATTACATTTTTGATTGGAATCTTCATAGATTTTCCAACCAGAATCCATGATTTTAGTGGAGAGGGGAGAAGGGGGAAGTCGAGTCAGATCCCAATTAGATTCAAAAAAATTTTATATGCGAGTTCTAAATATAATATATCGCTTTGTGATTGACATCCTCAAATCAAATGCCTCAATTTGATCATAAAAAAACTCTTTAATAGAAAATGAAAACGAGTATATAATAAAAAAAAAGATTTAATTAATTGAAATAAACTACATATATCAAATAAGAATAAAAATAGAAATAGAATTTCATGAAATCATAATTGCTGATCCAAATAATTTATAATACAATATATTATTGAAAATTTTGTTATCGAAATTCGAAATAATAATACAAATAAATTTCCGGAGAATACATTTATGTATTAAATGTTACAAATTTTCATATTAAACCTTGCGAATTGTTTCAACATTTGCTCTGTTCTGTTTTGAACATGATGGGAGACTTTTATTTGACTTTTATATTTATGTAGTTTATTTCAATTAATTAAATCACATATTTTTGTATTATGTACTCATTTTCTAATAAAGAATTTTTTATTGTCAAATTGAGGCATTTAATTTGAAGATGTCAAAACCACAAAGCGATATATTTTAAAACTTGTAAAAAAATTTTTTCTATCCCTAAAAATGTTATATAATCCAATTAAATGCAACTTTTAAAGGCCCTGTAGAAGATCCCGGGAAAATTCCAATTAGAGAGATCTTCTGAGTTCTGAATAAACAGACCTACAACCTACTTTGAGGGAAGTGACGATCCATTTGAATGCTTGCTAACATCGATTTTAAACTCGAAATTTGATCATTTTTTCACATTAATCGGGCTGTATTTCTTAAGGCGTATATCCTAGAGCTAAATAAATTATTGCATCGTGTTTAGGAATCAAAAAAACATAAAGTACCACATTTAAAATTCGGATTAAGCTATTTTTGCATCAAATCAATCATTATTTTTCGCGGAGTTACGCCTATTTGAATTTATGCAATATAAATTGAAATATAAATTTAATATAAATTTACTTATGCGATAATTTTGTTGATGAGTTGTATATGTATATACAATTATACATACATATATATCATTCACATATATATATATAATTATACATACATATATAATTATACATATATATCATATATAATGAAATTAAATAAATAGCGTGTGCCTGTATTATTTTAATAATCTATATAAGGTGTTTGGAATTTGAATTTCAAAACTTCAGGAGCGTGTAGAGGGTAGAGGTCGATAAACTTCCGAAAGAAAAAAAAGTTCTATAGAAGTATTCTCGTTTTTACTTCGTTTTGAAGAAAATCGCATAAAAGATAAAACATAGTTTTCATTTTTGTACTTTCTCATTATTTATTCACATTGTATTTATTCATTTGCTTAATATAAATATCGTTCAAAATGTTTTGACCTTCTTGCAGCAATGCATCTAGTACAAACAGCTCGTATTACAGCTAAACACTGATCTGATGATATTTGATGTATTGCAGCCTCGATTCGATTTCTCAATTGTCCTCTTGAGTTGATTGACGACGAATAAACTTTCTGCTTCAGGGTTCTCCACACAAAAAAGTCCAGTGTCAAATCAGGTAATCGGGGTGGCTAAGATATTACTCCTCCACGTGCAAGAACGAAGCAATAACGTTTTGTCTTTTTTGCAATTTTCTTCAAAACGAAGCGAAAACGAGCGTATTTCTATAGGGCTTTTTTTTCTTAGTTTTTCGATTGCCTACCGAAGTTTTGACATTTAAATTTCAAACACCCTATATATATTTCATTTCAGATGGCAGCTTTGTTAAGGCTGACGCATGCGAATATAAATAAACTCTTTTATTTTGTAAATGTCGCTTTCAATTCCAATGAAGAATAATAATTTAATTATTTTCATATCACTTCTTAATTATATAACTATGTTATTTAATTAAAAGACTGTTTTATTAATATTTATATAAATTTCTTGCAGTTTCAACAAACCGTATTAACTTACATACAAGACAGAGTCTGGGAATTCCATTTCTACGTGGCTAACAATTGGCCCGAGGATGCAATCTGCTTACATTTTCCCGGAATGACATTATCTGTAAGTATGAATTTCTGCTTAAGGAAGAAGGAAGTTTATTTGACGCAATTTTAAACAAAAATAAAGTTTCGATTTTTAATATTTTTATATTATTTGAAACAACATTTCCATATTTAATTAGATTTTCTCTTTCTTAATTAGATTTTCGTAAATAAGTATTTCAAAAAGTTGTCCATTTTTAAAAGTTATTCCTTGAATTTATCTAATTTATTTCGAAACATGTGAGACTTGGGTTATCTACGTGGCCTATATATCTTTTTGCGAAATATATACCTATATGAGTAAATAGTTAAAAAAAAAATCAAAATTGTGTTAAGAAGGGCTTCGAATCATAAGAAAAGCATAGAATATAATAAGTATAATATAATTAATAAATTAAACAAAGATATAAATATAAAATTATATAAATGACCTTTTGATTCCGATCGGGTCATTATCAGTGTTAAACAATTGATAGAAATATATTTAAATTATAAACGGCTTAATACTAATAACAAGAAAAAAAGACTTCTGACGGACATATAAATTAATAGCTTGATCGTATCCTGCAGTTATCACGTTGAGTATTAAGAGACTTCTTTTTCGACAATGTCATGCGCGTATTGTAAAGAAAAATCACCGATATCGATACATCATTTTGTTTTTAGACAATATTTCTTAAACAAAAGGTCAAAATAAAACTTTAAAAATACAAGTACAAACTAAAAAGTGTCTTCCATCAGATAGTATAAGCAATTTTTATAATACTGTTTGCAATTTTGCAATAATTAATTTTTTTCTGAGGTAAGCAAAAAGGTTTTCAAAATGAACTCCAAAACTGACACAGTAGCCAGTATTCCTATTCTTTTTTTTTTTATAGGAATTATCTGTATAAAGTACCTACTAAATGAATATATATAAGACATTCCAGAATCTTTTCACTTCATTATAAAACATTTTTATTGAATTATATATTTGCATATTTATTTTATGCTATTCTGCAAAATGCAAATATATGATGTGATAGTTTTTCAATAATTTTTCCATATATGCACGGTTGTCTTCAGTTCCAATAGAGCTATTTGACACTATAAAGCAATATTATAAAGATTGAATTAGCTCACAATCTGTTTCATAGATAGGTATGGCGGTTTACGCTGTATCTCAATTTTTAATTTAAAATCGTATTATAAAAAAACTGAGAGAAAAAATAATATAAATAAAACTGATTTAGGAAATTATAAGCATTTAAAATAACGTAATATTATTAATAATATAGTCACTATTATTTTAAACTATGCAATTTGCAAAAGAAAATCGTAAAAATTTTATTTTTGCATTTAGTATTAATACTATACTATTAATACTATTATTAATACTATTATTAATACTATTAATACTATTATATATAATAATATATAATAAAGTGCAATAGTTAGTTTCTGAGAAATGGGATGTCACTTTAAGAGACTTAGATCAGTATCAGCGACTATCCTCTACTGTATTAATATAAAGTATTGAATCCAAAGGCTCCTTATTCGATAATATCATTACGCGTATACAGTAATGGTGATTATTCGTTTCTAATATAAACCGCAATTAATTCATGATGAAATAGTATGAAGTCAAAATCTATAAAAATGATGAGACAATCAATCTATTGATATAAGAATATGGATGTATGAAAGTTGATGTCTATTAAAATATAAAAAAATATAAATGTATGAAAATAATTAGACCGTACAATAAGTAAAATGATGAATTAAAAATTACCTTAAAATTCTTAAAGCGTGTTCTAATATTCATGTTTACAAATAAATCAGTCAAAAATATAAAAATGCATTGTAGATTGAGAAGCAAATTGCGATGAAACGTCTTTATTATCCGGCTCAATATTGAGAAATGAAAGAAATGTTAAAGGTATGAGAGAGGGGATAAAAATTAACCGGGAAAGTAATTAAAAAAGAGGAGAGGTATAACAGGAAGATAAGATTCATGTAACAATTCTGTGTCATTTTGCCGATTTAAACTCTGTCTTGTTTCTTTATGTGTGAATCATTTCAGATATTAAACGCTTTTTGTAGGAGAGTTCGTCATCTAAAATTCTTACTTTATTCCAATTCATATAATTCATATAATTAATTTGATGATTCGTGATAACGAATAGCAAACCCTTTATCTTTATATCTGACTTGTGTTCCTAGTTTTTAACTTTCTCTTCGTTCGATTCACATAACTGGCACCAATCCTCGCAAAATATTTTATAGACAACATCTTGATGAGAGAAAAAATTTAGTTGACCTTTGTCTCTTTTTATGTAATTTTTTAAGATATTAGGGATGAAAAATATCAGATAACTGCATTAATGAACTACAATATTTAATTCATTAATTATATTACATTTATTATATTTTTTATGCTTTTCTTAGAATTTGTAGCCCTTCTCAACAACAATTTCAATTAATTTATATTATTTGAGTCATATTATATTACGTATTAAAAAAAAAAAAACTAAATTGAACTATCTCAATTGGGAAACAATTCGTCGCATTATGACGAATTGTTAATTTGGAAAATATCGTAAAAACGCTAAATATCAAAAGAATGGCCTTGCGAAATGGCCTTGCCACGAGTACTAACAACTCATTATTGTGTGCTTACGGACGCATCATTTCTCAGCATAGAAGTACAAGAGTTGACCCTATATGCTTGGCTGTCCGCCAAATTTTCGCCTTCATCTTTGTCGTCATTGAGGCGCGACTTACTTAATGTCACAGCTTTCAGCTTCCAAGATGATTTTATCTATGTTTTTTAGTTAATTACTACTTTCGCAACACCATAAATTCATTGATTATTTGTTTCGTACATAATACATTCTCTCACGAATTTTAAGCGTGCCAAGAATCACGCTGCATCCTTTGACATTTTAGCCGCATTGATCTGCATTTGTACTGCGGGCTTAGCGTAAAGCTACTATTCGCATGAATCTTGCGATTTGCGATATAAATACGAATTGAAATACATATAAACGGATTGAAATTTCAATCTTTATGAATTTGCTATCTAACTTTTTAAAATCTAAGTTTTCAATTAAAAAAATGTTAATATCTTGTTTGAAGTTGAGTGTAGTAACATTGTTTTGTTTGGTGTAGGTCCTCATATTAAAAAATATTAAATTTGAAAAAAATAACTCATCCGATTTTCAGATAAAAAATGCCAATATACACTTATAATTTGTAACAATGAAATTTCATTGAATTGAAATTTCATTGTTGGCGTAGTTGACAAATTGAGCCAATGCTACTGGCAGTGAATTTTATTACAAGGTAGTAGCGAAGATTAAAATAAAATAATGTCATTCCAATGCAATAATCAATCAAGATGCATCTCGCTCATAATAACTATAGCAAATGATATAGTGCACCTGGCGGTGCTAAATTCACTCCTTGTAATAACATTCGACGCATCTTGCATTGTATTATCAACTAATGCTTAAACCACTTCGACTGATCAGATGAAAAAGTTCACTTCTTATCTAAGACGAATTAATTCCAAAGCAGTGAAAATCCACTTAAAACAGTGACTTTGCTATTCACTTTGTTAGTAGTGAAATTTTTATTGCTACAGATTTAGAATGTATATTGATTTAAAATTGTTTCTAATTATTTGTAATGATTTTCCGAGTGTTCGTAGTAAAGTTCATTTAAAAGTTACAAAAAATTAACAATAAACTAGAAATGCAACTTTGCCAATTTTTGAAGTATCTCAAATCCACTTGTCGCATATTCCTTATCGTTCGCATTCTTAATTCGTCTAATAAATTTGTCGATAAATGGCGACTGTCATTTGCATTCTTAAACTGTTCAACTGCAGACGACCGAAAAGTCAAACAACTATATTCTGAAAACAACTACATTCTGAAAAATTACGATTCTGAAAAAGATATCGCGAGCTGATTTAAGATATCTTAAAAATTGATAAGTTGTATCTTTAGTTTAATTTGTTGTAACTTTTAAATGACTCAACTACAAAATAAAATCAGAAAATCACTACAAATGATTCTGAATCAATAGGGTAACTCTGGTATATACACATATCAAAAACTTAATTTATTAAGTATTATTTATTATGTTTAAAAATGATAAGTAAACGAATTCTATATTAGTAAAAACTTTGTACTGTCTACTATTATGAAAAAAAAATATTAGAAATCCGAAATATTTCGTATTTCTAATAAAAAAATGAACTTTTTTAAACTCTTGCCGTATATCCCAGGAGTAGAACTCATAAAAATTCATTTTTATGTAAAAATGAAAATAAGAGGTACAAATTCCAATAGTTTTGAGCTTGATACAAATGTTATCAAAATCATAATTTTAAACAACATTTAAGAGATTTTAGCCGATCAGACACCTTTGGTGCTAATGCTGGCTATACTATAACTTTCAAGTTTTATATTGTAACTTGAAAAGTAACTTAATGAAATATAACTTTATTAGTGTTTTGAAAAGCTCTTGACAACAGTTATTATTCTAAAAGCTAGATTCTAAAATAAAAAATAGGAGTATTCGATTAAAAAAAGAAATCAATTTGATCTTGATCTGACTTTAGTAGCGCCACGTAAGGTCAAATTGATAAGATCAGTAAATAGATCATTTTAAGCTATACAACTTTTGTATAAAACATTTTTTTTAGAAATGCTTACTTATCAATTTGACCTTACGTGGCGCTACTAAAGTCAGATCAAGATCAAATCGATTTCTTTTTTTAATCGAATACTCCTATTTTTTATTTTAGAATCTAGCTTTTAGAATAATAACTGTTGTCAAGAGCTTTTCAAAACACTATAATAAAGTTATTTTTCATTAAGTACTTTTCAAGATATTTAAGAAGTACGGAACTTTTCATATACTCTGTATATGAAACATTATGGTATGTATCATTAGCCTGCATCAGAGCATCTAATTTATTTCTTAAATTGTAACAACAAACAACAGTAAATAAAGATTTGACTATCTTCCAGATCGTTCGAGCTTCTTTTTTGTATCATAAAGATGTTAATCGTATTTTTTGTCATACTTTCAGCCACACGGTTTGGTGTACGAGAGCGTCGGTGTCTTTTGTCCGAATGATCGACTAAACCTGCTTCGCCTTCTCCGAGAGGAGGACATTCTGATAGATTGGTCGAGACCTTTGTACATTAATTTCGTTCACTCCGATATTGCTGAGGAATTAACGCGTCTTTACGAAAGTACCGGCACCATCGAGACAGTGGTAGGCGATGTCTGCGCGTGCGAGTACTTTGAGCAGGAAGAGGAGAGTCAACAAGTGGACAACGAGTCCGACTCTGATGTCCAGGTGCGGCCTCTTAAAGCCGAACATGCCGAGGGAATCCACGAATTGTATCCAGCTAATGACATGGAATGTCCCGAGATTTTTCTTCGACTTATCAGGACTCTATCTGCGGCGGGAGTGTTCGTGAAGGATAGCTTAGCCGCTTGGATGGTTCAATCTTATTACGGAGCTATGTTCTCCATGCAGACCAAGCCGGAATATCGAAGAAAGGGTTATGGGACAAAGTTAGCAAGGTAGAAGAATTCTATAGTGTTTGCAACTAATAATAATACTTAACCAAAGAGTCAAGAGAGAGTAATTGTATTGTTTTTAACTATATAAATGAAAACTTGATCGCTTATAATTAATAAATATTATATTATATCGCGATATTGTTATGCATATGCTTATATTTCAAAATTGAAATATATAATAATTTATGTATATGAAATTTTAGGTACCTGACAAAACGCGTAGCCGAAAAAGGGTATTATCCATTTGTAGTTATACGTCCAGAAAATGAAGCTAGTCAAAGCTTGTACAAGAAATTGGGTTTTAGACGGCTTTATCAACTCGTTCGAATGATTTTTATGCCTTTTATGTGGCGAGAGAGCGAGAACGATGCAAATATTCTTAGAGATAATTTAGAAAACGCCGTGAAACAGCTCACAATCGAACAGAGAGTAATAACGGCATTGCACGGTCAGGAGGAGAGCGAAGAAACGATACGAGATCCCGCGGGAATTACGGAAGACGAGTCAATTGTCAACAAGTCCGAGAGGGGAGAAGAAATCGAGGAACAACTTCTCGAAATCATTGATGAACAGTCTGCAGAGAGGATATACATTATGAAGAATAATGCGGACGATATAACAAACAATGATGTGCCGGAAGTTGTGGAAGTTAACAGATCTTGCGACTGCGAGACGGATGCTGGAGGTGGCAATGAATAAGTTTCTAGAAAACGTTCATGCGATAAACGACAGTCCATAAATTGGCGTTTTGTTTGCTCGAAGACACACTCTTCGTCGTAGGACATTGATAAATGGCAGTATTTAAGAAAATTATAAACGGAAGTTTTTCATATACACATATGAGTGCCGAAAGTTCTTAGAAATGCTATGCAAGACTTGCTGTAACTTTCCTAACAGTTGTTTGAAATCTACTTAGTTCGATAGATATGAACGTCCATTTCCAGATAATGATAATGTAGCAACTTTACGAAACACAACATACATACAGCGATATTATGAGATTTCAGTTATATTACATAATAACAACTATATATATATATCGCTGTATTGATAGAAAAATGACACAATTTTCAGCAGAACATTTTTAAAATTGCAATAACGTTTTTAATACAAACCTTTCGCTTTACAGTCAACCCCAAATGATCTCGACTTTAATTTTGACCCTCAAAAAGATCAAAGCCATTGACTTTTGCTCGTTATTTGTTAAAAAATTATTAATAAAATAATTATTATGAATTATTGTAAGCAATTTATGAATTGTATGCATTTTAGTATAGTATATGCATATGTAATAATATTAAATCTTCACTTAAAAGCACAAATTTTCTCTGCTTAAAAAAAAAAGACAAATTCTCTACTTCAAAAATACAATTTCTCTAAAAACATAAATTCTCTGCTTTAAAACACAAATTTTCTGCTTTAAAAACACAAAAATCATATAAGAAAATAATGTGTTTTTAAAGCAGAGAATGTTTTTTTTTAAATAGACAATTTGTTTTAAAGTAGAAAATTTATATTTTCCAAGCAGAAAATTTATATTTTTAAAGTAGAGAATTTGTGTTTTTAAGCAAAAATTTAATATATAAAACGCATCTATATATATATATATATATATATATATATATATACA
>Ga0157364_1002701_pt1 | contig 16775 bp, 12 predicted proteins | sample AttsexASBM2_FD_111476 | JGI IMG/M metagenome (GOLD analysis project Ga0157364, IMG submission 111476) | Fungus gardens microbial communities from leaf cutter ant in Ribeirão Preto, State of São Paulo, Brazil - Atta sexdens ASBM2 | ecosystem: Host-associated > Fungi > Mycelium > Unclassified ... | reverse complement strand
CGGCTCTGCAGGGGACGCCCGTTCGCCGGGTCGGTTATCCCACAGGGTAAGGCAAGGCGAAAAAGTTCCGGCCTGCAATTGCAGGCCGGATAAGTGCACTACCGCCCATTACGGCGCGCTGATCCTGCCGGAACAGCGTCTTACCAGCGTACGCTATAGCGCAGAAGAAGATGAATGTGAGTAGCCACCGGTTTGCCAGCCACCTCCCAGCACCTTATACAAAGTAATTTTCTGATTAAGCTGGCCCAGTCGGGCAGCAATCAGAGATTGCTGTGCGCTATACCAGGAACGTTGCGCGACCAGAACGCTCAGATAACTGTCCACCCCCTGCCGGTAGCGTAATTGTGCATAACGGTAATCACGCTGGCTGGCGGCCGCTTCCTGATCCACCGCCTGTAACTGCTCCCTCCAGGTGTCTTCTCCGGCCAGTTGGTCATTCACTTCTTTAAATGCCGTCTGAATAGCTTTCTCATAATTGGCAATATCAATGCGTTTTTCGATTCTGGCAATATTGAGGTTGGCCGTATTAGCTCCGCCATCAAAGATGGGCAGATTGATTGACGGTACGAACGACCAGGCTCCGGTCCCGCCATCGAGCAAACGGCTCAGTGAACTGCTGGATGAGCCTCCGAAGGCCGTCAGACTGATGCTTGGAAAGAACGCGGCTCTTGCTGCACCGATATTGGCGTTCGCTGCTTTCAGAGTATGCTCGGCGGCAATAATATCCGGCCGGCGGGTCAGTAAGTCAGAAGGCAGCCCTGCCGGGGTGGGCGGGAACTGCCAGTGGCTGTTGAGCGTCGCATGAGAAAGTAATGTCGCCGGTAAGTCGGTCCCCGCCAGTAGCCGTAAGGCATCCACATCCTGACGTACCTGCCGCGTGTAGCTGGCAACATCGGCCTGAGCACTGCGCAATGTCATTTCCGCTTCGGCCAGGTCCTGATCGCTGCTGACCCCGCCGTCATAGCTCATTTTGGTCAGCCGGTAAGAGTCCTGCTGACTGAGTACCGTTTGCTGTGCCAGGTGCAGCAGATCGTTGTCCGAACAAAGCGTCAGCCAGGCGCTGGCTACTTCGGCGATCAGTGAGATCCGCGTCGCCTGTTCTGTGGCGGCAGTCGATAAGTAGGTTTCCTGAGCTTCATCCTTCAGACTGCGCAAACGTCCAAAGAAATCCAGTTCCCAGGACGTGACCCCTAGCCCGGCACTCAGTTCATGTTCCGTCACCGCCCCCGAAGTCCGGGTACTGTAGAGGTTGGCCGGCAGATGTTCAGAGGTCTGGCTGGCAGTGGCATCCACCGTCGGCATCAATGCCGCGCGGTTTACCGTGACCTGATCCCTGGCCTCTTCCACATCCAGCGCCGCCACCCGTAAGTCGCGGTTATTCTCCAGCGACAACTGAATTAACTGCTGTAACGTGCTGTCGGTGAAAAAGTTCTGCCATGACAGGTCGGCGATATTCCCCGTCGTACCGGACAAACTGTAACTGGCATCCACCGGCATTGCCGGACGTTTGTAGTCGGGCTGCAGACTGCACCCTGCCAGCCCCATTGCTGCCACCAGCGGCAGCAGCTTCCACGGGAACGACTTAATTATCATGTGTAATCACCTCAGAAGGGGATTGCTTCTTCCCGGAGAACACCCGGGACACCACAACATAGAACATAGGCACGAAGAAAATAGCGAGGAAAGTGGCTGTCAGCATTCCTCCGACCACCGCTGTACCGATAGAGTGCTGGCTGCCTGCGCCGGCTCCGTTTGCGATAGTCATCGGGAACACGCCGAGAATAAAGGCCATCGATGTCATAATAATCGGCCGGATACGCATCCGTGCAGCGTCTTTCGCCGCATCAATTAATGAACGGCCCTCACGTTCATGCTGCTCCTTCGCAAACTCGACTATCAGGATGGCATTTTTCGCCGCCAGCCCGACCGTGGTTAATAACCCGACCTGGAAAAAGACATCGTTACTTAATCCCCGGATAAGCACCGCCGCAATAGTCCCCAGGACGCCTAAAGGCACCACCATGATCACCGAGAACGGAACAGACCAGCTCTCATACAAAGCCGCCAGACAGAGGAACACGACCAGGACGGATAAGGCATACAAGGAGTACGTCTGCGATCCTGATGCCTGCTCTTCATAGGAAATACCGTACCACTGCACCCGGAATCCGGACGGCAATTGCTTAGCAATCTGCTCTACGGCTTTCATTGCCTGCCCGCTGCTGTAACCCGGGGCTGGTGATCCCTGAATTTCCTGAGCCGACATACCGTTAAAACGCTCGTAGTGCGGTGCCCCGATAACCCATTTACCACTGCCGAACGCGGAAAACGGCACCATATCGCCACTGCTGTTGCGGAAATACCATTTATTCAGATCTTCCGGGGTGACGCGGGAACTGGCTTTCCCCATCAGATAGACTTTTTTCACCCGCCCGTTATACATGAACTGGTCAACATAGCTGGAGCCCCAGGCTACGGATAAGGTGTTATCGATATCAGAAAGACTCAGCCCTAATGCGCTGGCCCGCTCATCATTAATGATGAGCTGGTATTGCGGTTCATCTTCCATCCCGTTCATACGGACTGCGGCCAGACGGGGATCCTTATTCGCCAGTTCAATGAATTTATGGGTCGCCTCCATCATCTGCTGGTGGGTATGATCGCCGGTATCCTGTAAATAGAAATCGAATCCGGTCGCATTCCCCAGCTCCATCACCGCCGGAGGTACCATAGCGAAGATTTTGGCATCTTTATAATGACTGAAATGGGCCATCGTCCGGGCAGCCAGCGCGCTGACGCTCTGGTCAGCCTGCGTTCGCTGACTCCAGTCTTTCAGGCGGACAAAGGCCATACCACTGTTTTGTCCGCGACCGGCAAAGTTAAATCCATCCACCGCAAAAACGGTGGACACCACACTGCCTTCATCTTTATTCAGATACTCAGACACATCATTCAGCACCTTCTGTGTCCGCTGCGACGACGCATTCACCGGCAGGGTGACCTGAATCATCATCAGCCCCTGATCCTCGTTAGGCAGGAACGTGGTCGGTACCCGGGTGAACAGAAAAGCCGTCACACCGATAATCACCAGATACACCAGCATAAACAGACCACGCCGCGACAGGATCCGGTTTACACCCCGGCTGTAACTCAGCGTCCCCTGCTCAAACTTACGGTTGAACCAGCCCGCCAGCCCGCGGGTTTTACTTTCTGCCGACCCGGGCTTCAGCACGGTGGCACACAAGGCAGGGGTGAAAATCAGCGCCATCAGTACCGACAACGCCATAGCAGACACGATGGTCACCGAGAACTGACGATAGATAACGCCGGTCGAGCCGGAGAAAAATGCCATCGGTAATAATACAGCCGATAACACCAGTGCTATCCCGAATAATGCCCCCTGGATTTGCTGCATCGATTTAATGGTGGCGGCTTTCGGGCTGAGCTGCTCATCGTGCATTACCCTTTCCACATTTTCGACCACCACGATGGCATCATCCACCAGCAGACCTATCGCCAGTACCATCCCGAACATAGTGAGTGTATTGATGCTGTAACCGAAGACAGCGAGAATACCAAAGGTCCCGAGCAGGACGACCGGCACCACCAGTGTCGTGATCAACGTCGCCCGCAGGTTCTGCAGGAAGATAAGCATCACAAAGAAAACCAGCACAATCGCTTCAATCAGTGTTTTAACCACATCCTCAATCGAAGCACTGACAACCGGTGTTGTATCATAGGGATATTCCACCTCGACGTTGTCCGGCAATGAATCTTTCAATGCAGCCACGGTATTACGCACCGCTTCTGCCGTGTTCAGTTCATTCGCCCCGGTCGCCAGACGTAACGCAATACCGGCAGAAGGCCGCCCGTTCATGGTCGAGTCGATGGTGTAACTCTCCGGCCCCAGGGCAACTTTAGCCACATCTTTAAGCCGGATTTGAGACCCGTCACTGTTCACTTTTAATAAAACATTTTCGAATTGTTGTACTGTCGTGAAACGTGATTTACCGAGAATGGTCGCGGTGGTTTTGTTGCCGGGAACCGTCGGTAAGCCGCCCAGGGAGCCGGAAGAGACCTGTACGTTCTGATTATCAATGGCCGTGGTGACATCACTCGGGATCAGTTTATATTTGTACAGCTTGGCGGGGTCCAGCCAGATGCGCATGGCATATTCTGCCCCCATCACCATAAAGTCGCCGACACCCTTGGTCCGGGAAATCGGGTCCTCCAGTTTGGATACCAGAAGATCCGCCAAATCAGCATTACTCAGCTTGCCGTCTTTGGAGATCAGACCAATCACCATCATAAAGTTTTTCTGATACTTACGGATGCGGATCCCCTGGTCCGTCACACTGGATGGCAACTGAGACTCGGCCAGCGATACCCGGTCCTGTACCTCAACCTGCGCAATGTCTGAGTTGGTTCCCTGATTAAAGGTGGCAATAATAGACGCGCTGCCATCACTGCTGGTGGTGGATTCAAGATATCGCAACCCGTCCAGACCGTTCAGTTGCTGTTCGATGACCTGTACTACCGTATTCTGGGTCGTTTCAGCACTGGCCCCGGGATAACTGACCGAAATAGAAATTGCCGGCGGTGAAATATTCGGGTACTGGTTCACTGGAAGATTAAAGGTCGCTATGGCTCCGACCAGCATCACAATGATCGCGATGACCCAGGCGAAAATGGGCCGTTCGATAAAGAACTTTGACATCAGGCCCCCTTATTGTGCCGCAGGATCAGTCATTGAAAGACTGACCTTGCTGGCATCCGGCGTATCGTTGGTATCTGCGGCAACAGGTTTGACTTTCATGCCGGTACGGACATCCTGCAGCCCGTTAACCACCACCCTGTCACCACTAACCAGTCCCTGTGTTACCAGCCAGTTTCCGCCGGTCATTTCGCCGGTTGTCACACTCTGCTGCGCGATGGTGTCATCTTTACGAAGCACATAGACGTACGGCCGGGCTTTACTGTCATGCATAATGGATTCCTGTGGGACCAGAATGCCTTGTTGCTGAACAGCCTGTGGCAGGCTGGCATGGACGAACATCCCCGGCAGTAACTCGTTATTCGGATTCGGGAACACCGCCCGCAGCACGACCGTACCGGTCGCTTCGTTAACATTGACTTCAGAAAAGGCCAGTTTTCCGTCCAGCGGATACTGACTACCATCATCGAGCTGTAGCTGAACATCAGCCGTGTTATCCCCTACTTTTTTCAGTTTTCCTTCCGCCTGTGCTCGGCGCAGGCGCAATAATTCGGTCGACGATTCGCTGACATCCACATACATCGGATTCAGTTGCTGGATAGTGGCCAGATAATCGGTCTGCCCGCTGGTGACAAGCGCCCCTTCGGTGACCAGTGAACGGCTGATATGTCCGGAAATCGGTGCTCTGACCAGGGTATAATTCAGGTTAACGCGGGCGGCTTCTACATCTGCTTTGGCTTCGCGTTCTGCGGCCAGGGCATCATCATAGGTTTGCTGGCTGACAGCATGCGCGGCGGCCAGCGGCTGATAGCGTTTACGCAGCATTTCGTCGTTCTGCCAGGTCGCCAGGGCTTTGTCATACGCCGCCTGATAGGATGCGGGATCAATCTGGTACAGTGGTTGCCCCTGCCTGACTTCTCCGCCTTCGGTAAACAGACGTTTAAGGATCACACCGGTCACTTGGGGACGAACTTCTGCGGTTTTTACCGCATTTGTGCGGCCGGGTAATTGGGTAAACAACGTGACGGGCTCACTCTTCAGGGTCACGACACCGACCTCCGGCGGGGCTGATGCCACTGGCCGGGACGCTCCCTGATCGCAGGCTGAAAGCAGGAAAATCACACTGACAGACAGATATTTTAATTTCATAAGTGATCTCAATATCGACGGGGAAAGGATAAGGTCTTTTTTTCCATGATATGTCATAGAAAAAGAGTTAACCGGTCACTTGCCGTAAGGATTTCGTGAGATATCATTGCAAAAAGCAACCCGACAACCTTTCCGCACGGACAGGAGGGCACCCTCCGGGGCCGGAAGTATTCACAGACGATCGGCTGCCTTAACAGGCTGGCATCACACGCCCCTTCCACTGAAAAGCCACCTCACCCTTTCTGCACAGAGACGTCCCTCCTCCTAAAAATCACAGTGACGTTTGTGATCGTCCCGCCTTATTACCGGCCAGGGCATATGGCCCCCGCCATCCCGGACAACAGCACACACCCGGAGTCCGGTAATGCCGGGATACATCGGTTCAGTAACGGTCCGGGGGATATCTGACGAACCGCGGGTCAGGGTGCGGGATCTCTGTCTCAGGCCACCGTCATGTGACTATTGGCTGAGCGATGCTAGAGTTAAGGGATGACTGACAAATCCACAGGAGTGACTGTGCTACCTTTTATGACCCCTGTAATGGCGCTGGTGATTGGCTGGCGTTTCATTTTACATCTTCCGCTGCCCGCTTCCGTCAGAATACTGTTGTTTGTTTTTGCCTTGCTGGTGGCGGAGTGTCACCTCATTTATCGTCTGGTGTTCGGCAATATGTTTTCACCGGAATTTCCGCAGCCGGTCATGGTGGCGATTAACGTACTGTTCGGCGCAGAGATCCTGTTTACGCTGCTGCTGGTGCTGCATGGTCTGATCGCCGGGGTAGCTTACCTTGCGGGACACCCGTTATCCCATGAAGGGGCCACCAATAGTTTGTTATGCGCCGTATCACTGGCTATTTCAGGATATGCGGTATGGCAGGCCGTGAAGGTACCTGCAGTGAAAAATGTGACGGTGAATATCTCCGGGTTACCTTCCGCCTTTGAAGGCTACCGGCTGGTACAACTGACCGATTTGCATGCCAGTACCTTATTACGGGGTAAGCGAATGGCAGAGATCGTCAAAAAGACCAATGCATTACATCCGGATTTGATCACCATCACCGGGGATATCGCCGATGGTACAGTGGCAGACCGTCAACAGGATGTCGCGCCACTCAGATTACTGCGGGCCGGGGATGGCGTGGTCGCGATCCCGGGGAATCATGAATACTATGCTGATTTTTCAGGCTGGATGCGTGAAATTGAGGCCGCCGGGATCCGCGAACTGATGAATCAGTCGGTACGGATTTATCGCGGTGAACAGAGCATCGTGGTCGCCGGAGTAACCGATGAAGCGGCCCTGCGGTTTTCTCAGCCCGGTCCTTCACTGTCTGATGCCCTGCAGGGCGTGACGCAACAGGATACCGTGATCCTGCTCGACCATCGGCCGGTGAATGCCCGTCAGAATGCGGCCAGCGGAGTCGACCTGCAACTTTCCGGTCATACCCACGGCGGTATGGTTCCGGGGCTGGATATTCTGGTGAAACGAGCCAACCACGGGTTCTATTCCGGTGAATATCGTCTGGGCCGGATGTTGCTGTATGTCAGCAATGGTACCGGCTTATGGAATGGCTTCGCCCTGCGGCTGGGATATCCGGGTGAAATTACGCTATTTACTCTGCAAAAAGGTTAAACCTTTATCACGGCTACGCGGGTCTCACGACTGGTCCGCAACAAAGCCGGGCCAGCGTAATAATCAATGGAGGTAATGTCGCAAATCTCAGACAGGGGATCAGTGAAATCAGGAAGCAACTACCCGCAGCTAAACTTCAGTGCAGACGCCCGCATAAGTTATCCCTCCCCTGCCCGTGCTGGATATCCTGTCCAATAACTCCGGGAGTTATCATTCGCAATATTGTTAGATACAGGTCAACCTCACCCGGGTTCATAACCGATTTACAAAGAAAACGGATGCCGAGGCTGTTTCGTTTTCTACGAACAGCCGACGGATCATCAAAGATCCGAAGCGAGGCGAAAAACTCACAAGCAGAGACTTGGTGACAATCATTCAGACAGGAGTTTCAGACCTGCCCGGGTATAAACGAGACCGGAAAGATAATGAACCGCTAAGGGACTGCCCGGAGGATCCTCCGCAAAATACCGGTTCAGAGAGAGCTGTTATCTGTTGCCCTGTTCCAAGCCTTACTGCATTGTTTTGATATTTTTTACGACTGTCTGTGCACCATAACAATTCAAGATTTACCGCTCCTGCACTCAATAGATCACAGCCCCCCGGGTTTTCAGTATTATAAAAAATATCTCTTAATTTTCATCTGACTGAATTTTATCGTTTTTTTATTTATAAAAAAGTGGCACGCATTGTGCTTTGTTAACTCAGTATCAAAATTATCCTTATGACAACAATATAACATTGAGTCGGATATGAACATGAGATCTGAAATTTTCGAAACCATCGAAGAAACATTCAGTAAACAAACACCCAGTGATAAACGTATTAGCACCTGGTTGCTGAATAACAGAGAGCAAATTCCCTATGAAACGGCTGATAGTATCGCTCAGGCGACAGGTACCAGTGGTATTACTGTCGGACGCTATCTCCGAAAGCTAGGTTTTCGTAATCTGGATGATATGAAGAATATTCTTCGTAACGTGTCTAATTCTCCCTACAAGCCTTGGGGGGTAATAGATCGTTTAGATTCGTGGGAACAACAAAAATTCCATCCGGACAGAAGTAACCAATCTCTTAAAATGGAGATTGAAGCTATTAAGTATGTTTACCAACTGGCAAAAACAAAAGAATTTCTTACGGTCAGTCAGAAAATTGCGACCGCCGATGCAGTGATTATTTTAGGCATTCAGTCCACCCGTGGAACGGCCCATACTTTTTTTAGCCATCTGGAATATTTACGTCCAAGGGTCATCTATGCCGACGGAAGTTCAGGGAGCTGGCTTGAATCATTGAATTCAGAATACGAAAACCCTTATGTTGTTCTGACAGATACCCGTGCTTATTCTGCCGCTGCCCGCCAATTCTGCCGCGTAGCCTCAGAGACTAAAGTACCGGTGGTATTAGTAACCGATATCTGGTGCCCCTGGGCACGTGACTATCCTATAGACTTATTACAAGTAAAAACTGACACAGGAAACTTCTGGGACTCTCTGGCGCCACTGAGCTGCCTCTTTAATCTTCTTTTATCATCTATTGTTGAGCAGTTGGGACCAAAAATTTCCGCCAGGCTCGAATATAACCGTAAATTACAGCAAGATTTTGGACAGTTTGAACATTAAAAACCCAGGGAGCTTAATATGGATGAAAATAATTACCTGATTGACATCAGAAGTAAATTCCCAAATCTAATTATAGGTATGAAATATGCTTCATCAGACAATATCACTCAACAGCCGATTTATAGTACATCAAAATGCCTTTTACATTTTGATGCCGCACACGCGCTGGAGAAAAGTATTAACATTGCCACATTAGCAGGATTCCATTTATTAGTACTGGATGCTTATCGACCAACTGCAGCACAGGAGTTACTTTGGAATGCCTGTCCAAATAATGATTATGTCGTGCCGTTATCTCAGGGTTCCAATCACAGCCGTGGGACTGCAATTGACGTAACATTAGTGGATGCAGCCAGTGGAATGATACTTGATATGGGTACAGAGTTCGATGAGATGAATCCGCTTTCTCATCCTCACCATCCTTCTATTAATCAGACCAGCCAGCGTAACCGTCTTTTATTAAATGCCATTATGTTTGGAGGTGGATTTACGGGAATAGTTACTGAATGGTGGCATTTCGAATTACCTACCGCTGCAGATTATCCGCTTATTGATGATGTATTTACTTGTTTTCCCCCAGCCAAGACTGACGGAGTATTTCAATGAAAACGAAGTTCACAAGGTCCGGAAACATACTCACTTTAATGATCGCCACAATTACGGCGCCGCTTAGCGTACCAGTATTGGCAGCCGTTCCCGACAATATGTTGGTTATCGGTAAAGCTGCCGATCCTCAGACACTGGATCCCGCTGTTACTATAGATAATAACGATTGGACCGTCACTTACCCTGCCTACCAGCGCCTGGTAAAATATAAAACAGAAAACGGCAAAGGATCTACTGAGGTAGAAGGCGAGCTGGCAACCGCATGGAAAAATTCTGATGACGGTAAAGTGTGGACTTTTACTCTGCGTAAAGGTGAAGAATTTGATGACGGAACCCCGGTCACAGCAGAAGCAGTAAAACTATCATTTGAGCGTTTGATGCATATCAAGCAAGGGCCATCAGAAGCTTTTCCGGACGGAATGAAGGTCGCAGTGATTGATCCTCAAACCGTACAATTTACACTAAATGCCCCATTTGCGCCCTTTCTCTATACACTGGCAAATGATGGAGCCGCGATAATCAATCCGGCCATTATCAAGGAATATTCTGCAGATGATGCACGTGCCTATCTTGCAGAGCATACTGCCGGTTCCGGTGCTTACATGCTTAAACACTGGCAGAAAGGCCAGCAGCTCATATTAGTTCCTAATCCTCATTATGCAGATGTCAAACCTGAGTTTAAACGTGTGGTGGTTAAAATCATTAGTGAGAGCTCTGCCCGACGTCTGCAATTGGAGAAAGGTGATATAGATATTGCCGATTCCTTACCCGTAGATCAATTTACTGCACTAAAAAAACAGAATAAAGTAGCAGTCTATGATTATCCCGCATTAAGGGTAACTTATCTTTATTTAAACAACAGCAAACCCCCTTTAAACCAAGCTGATTTACGCCGGGCAATCTCGTGGTCTACAGATTATAAAGGTATAGTCTCAGGTATTCTTGATGGGAATGGTAAGCAAATGCGCGGACCTATCCCTGATGGAATGTGGGGTTATGACCCTGATGCGATGCAATACTCTCTCGATTTGAATAAAGCAAAAGATGAATTTAACAAGGTATCGAATAAACCAAAGACCCTCTCTTTCCTTTATTCAGATAACGATCCCAACTGGGAGCCAATTGCATTATCTATGCAAGCCAACCTAAAACTACTGGGCATTAACTTAAAACTTGAAAAACTGGCTAATGCAACAATGCGAGACCGAATTGGTAAAGGTGACTATGATATTGCCATCGGAAACTGGAGTCCGGATTTTGCTGATCCTTATATGTTTATGAATTACTGGTTTTCATCTGATAAAAAAGGGCTACCAGGAAATCGGTCTTTCTATTCAAATCCCCAGGTAGATAACCTTCTCAAAGAAGCTACCTCAACGACAAATCAGGATGAGAGGAAAAAATACTATCAACAGGCGGAAAAGATCGTCATTTCTGATGCTGCCTACGTTTATTTATTCCAGAAAAATTATCAGGTCGGAATGAGCAAGTCTGTTAAAGGGTATGTTTTCAACCCAATGCTTGAACAAATTTTCAATATTGCCGATATGAGAAAATAACTGACGGACAATGCATCCTTGTATCGGGGGCTTAAACAGCCCCCCTAAGGAGTAAAAAATGAGTTTCTGGAGTTTAATAAGACAACGTTTTTGGGGATTATTTCTGGTCGTCACAGGTGTCTGTGTGATTACTTTTATAATCTCACATCTTATCCCAGGAGATCCGGCTCGCTTACTCGCCGGAGATCGAGCCAGTAATGAAATAGTCCAACACATACGGGAACAATTGGGCCTTAATTTACCATTATGGGAACAATTTATTCGATATGTAGCGCAACTTCTACATGGAAACCTCGGTATATCTATACGAACGGGAAGACCGGTTCTGGAAGATTTAAAATCTTATTTCCCGGCAACACTGGAGCTGGCATTTTGTGCTCTTTTTATTGCTCTTGTCGTAGGAGTACCGCTGGGAGTTCTTTCTGCAGTATTTAAAAATCGATGGCTGGATCACTTAGTCAGGGTACTCGCTCTGACCGGTATATCGACTCCTGCCTTTTGGTTAGGATTAGGTGCGATTGTACTGTTCTACGGAAAACTCAATTTACTTCCCGGAGGGGGAAGATTAGATGACTGGTTAGATCCTCCTCACAGAGTTACCGGGTTTTATTTAATTGACTCACTTCTTAGTGGTGATATAGAAACTTTTTTTAATGCTCTCCAACATATCATTCTACCAGCAACGACTCTCGCGTTTGTTCATCTGGGGATTGTCGCCCGCCAGATTCGCTCAGCAATGCTTGAGCAACTAGGAGAGGATTATATCCGTACCGCTTGTGCTAATGGCATGAGCCGTTTCACGATTATTGTTCGTTATGCATTACCCAATGCCTTAATACCTTCAGTGACCGTACTGGGGCTTGCATTGGGAGATTTACTGTATGGCGCAGTATTAACCGAAACCGTTTTTTCCTGGCCAGGTATGGGGGCATACGTGGTGAATTCTATTCAGGCTTTAGATTTCCCGGCTGTCATGGGATTTGCCATTGTTGTTTCATTTGCCTACGTATTGGTTAATTTACTGGTAGATCTTCTTTACTTATTGATTGATCCACGAATGAGCCGGGGAGAACAAAAATGATGTTATCCGCTGAAAAAGCGTCCTCTGTAAAACCGAAAATTCGTCATAACATGTGGAAACGGCGATTATGGATGCTCAGAAAAAGTCCTCTGACTCTGATTGGTGGCGTAATTATTCTACTGATGTTGTTAATAATGATATTCGGCCCATGGATTGTACCTCAAGACCCTGATGCTATTAATCTTTCAGCCCGACTGGCACCTCCTGGTAGTACGCACTGGTTCGGCACTGATGAAGTGGGCCGGGATCTTTTCAGCCGCGTCATCATTGGGGCTCAGCAATCGGTTGCAGCCGGCCTGGCCGTTGTTTTTATTTCCGGGGTCTGCGGCTCGCTGTTGGGCTGTTTATCAGGTGTATTAGGGGGACGTAGCGATGCAGTGATCATGAGACTTATGGATATTATGTTATCTATCCCATCGTTGGTACTCACTATGGCTTTAGCTGCAGCGCTCGGGCCAAGCCTCTTTAATGCCATGCTGGCAATTGCAATTGTCCGCATTCCCTTTTATGTCCGGCTGGCTCGCGGACAGACATTAATTGTCAAACAGCATACTTTCGTTGAGGCATCCAAAACATTTGGAGCATCTAACTGGCATCTTATCAGTTGGCATATATTGAGGAATGCGATGCCCCCGCTGGTTGTGCAGGCATCTCTGGACATCGGTAATGCCATCCTGATGGCCGCAACTTTAGGTTTTATCGGTCTCGGAGCACAGCAACCAACCGCAGAATGGGGTGCCATGGTTGCTGTAGGTCGTAATTATGTTCTTGACCAGTGGTGGTATTGCACTTTTCCTGGCGCTGCAATACTCATTACAGCTATCGGGTTTAATCTTTTTGGCGATGGGATTCAGGATCTGCTGGATCCGAAGGCTGGAGGGCGTCACTAATGGGCGAACGAGTTCTCACAATAGAAAATCTGCGGCTAAGTTTCCCCGTTTATCAGGGAGAAGTGAGTGTTCTGAACGATATTTCTATGCATATTAATGCTGGTGAAATCGTCGGAGTCGTAGGTGAATCAGGCTCAGGGAAATCTGTGACTGCCATGTTATCTATGCGGTTAATACCACAGAGTATTTACAAGATTCATAGTGGCAGAATTGATTTGCTCGGCACCGATATACTGCAGGCCAGCGAAGCGAGTATGACCAATATTCGTGGTAATAAAGTCGCCATGATTTTCCAGGAACCTATGACTGCACTAAATCCTACAAGGCGTATCGGTAAGCAGATGATGGATGTCATTCGTAAGCACCGGCATCTCAATAAACAGGAGTCCCGGGAAAGAGCGATAGAATTACTCAATGATATGCAGATATCCGATCCTGCCACAATAATGAATAGCTACCCTTTTGAGTTATCAGGAGGCATGCGCCAGCGAGTTATGATTGCCCTGGCATTTTCCTGTAACCCCGACTTACTCATTGCTGATGAGCCAACGACAGCACTGGATGTGACGGTACAACGTCAGGTTTTACGTCTGCTAAAGCAGAAAGCGAAATCAACCGGCACAGCAGTTCTGTTTATAAGTCATGATATGGCGGTTGTTTCCCAGGTCTGTGACCGACTTTATGTAATGTATGCGGGTTCAGTGATAGAAAGCGGAAATACCAGGAAAGTACTCAGTACACCTTATCACCCCTACTCTACCGGTTTGCTCCGTTGTTCGCCGGAAGGCTGTGAGCCAGGCACGAAGCTAACCTCTATACCAGGAACTGTCCCTAACCTTTCCAAACTTCCTTCAGGATGCTCATTCAGAGAACGCTGCTTTGCGGCCAGTGATGCCTGCCAGAACGTCCCGAAACTTCGGCAAACGATGGATAATGAGCGACAGATTGCTTGCTGGAACCCTCAACAGGAGCATCCTTATGTCTGAGACCCTATTAGCACTCAATGAAGTACATGTACATTTTCCAGTAAAGACAAACTGGCGGGGTAAACCCACTGAGTTTGTACATGCATTAAACGGTTTGGATGTCGGGATTCGACGCGGAGAAACTCTGGGAATTGTCGGTGAATCAGGTTGTGGAAAAAGTACGCTGGCGAAATTATTGATGGGGATGATAAAACCAACCACCGGTTCACTGGAACTCACTCGTTCCCCAAACTCCTGGTTAGGAAGGGGAATGCAAATGGTTTTCCAGGATCCTCTTTCCTCCTTAGACCCCCGGTTACCTGTCTGGAGAACGATCACTGAACCGGTCTGGATTCAGTCTCATCCTTCAGATAGTGATCGACGTTCTCTGGCTGCATCACTCGCAGAAAAAGTCGGGATACGGCCAGAATACCTTGACCGTCTGCCTCATGCTTTTTCCGGGGGTCAGCGGCAAAGGATTGCTATTGCACGGGCACTTTCAGGACATCCTGATATTATGGTTCTGGACGAACCCACTTCAGCATTAGATATTTCAGTTCAGGCACAGATACTTAATCTTCTGGGAGAATTACAAAAACAGCACAGACTCACCTATGTACTTATTTCCCATAATGTATCCGTCGTTCGTCATATGAGTGACCGTGTTGCAGTCATGTACCTCGGACAAATTGTAGAAATCGGCGATGCAAAACAGGTGCTGGATAGTCCAAAACATCCATATACCAGGCTGCTAATGGACTCAGTACCACGTATCGGTGGTCCACTGGAAGGTGAACCTGATAACAGCGAGTTACCTGGTAATCGCCAGCTTCCTGAAGGTTGCTATTTTCGTCAGCGGTGCCCCTATGCTACGCATGAGTGTTTTAAACCACAGTCGCTACTACCGTTAACCGGGGAGCATTTCGTACGCTGCTATAAAGCGAAAAAAGGTGAATTGCTGACTGCAGAATAGATAATGATCATCCGGCAGTAGTCAGATTTCATCAGATGATTTACAGGGATGACAAGCCTGGATACTTTGAGTAAGTTGTCTGAAAGCGAAACTGTCGTTGTGACGGGCAAATTAAATGCCCGTCACGGGTCACGAAAATGGCCTCAATATCCGTCTGTGTCGCAAGCCACTCACAACCCTTTTCCAGCCCCATACCATATAACTGCGTTGAGTATATTTCGCCATCGATGGAGTACGGTGAAATCACGGTTACGCTCAGTAAATCGTTATCCAGCGGATAGCCACTGCGCGGATCCAGAATATGATGGTAATGGATCCCCTGATGGACGAAGTACCGTTCATACACTCCGGAGGTGACCACCGAGCCTTGTGATAATCTGATGCTCCCCAGCAATGCCTCAGGGCCGGCAAAAGGTACCTGTAGCCCGACCGACCAGCCATCTGAGCCGGGCGGGCTGATGGCCCGGATATTCCCCCCCAGATTGATCAGCGCGTGATCAACAGCCTGCGCCTGCAAGAAATCACAGATCTGATCAGCCATGTACCCCTTGGCAATCGCACCGGCATCGACAGACATTCCGGGCCGTGTCAGAAAGACTGAACCGGCTTGCGGATCCATACGGATCGCATGCGGATCGGTCAGCGGTAATAACTCAGCAATATCCGCCGCCGGAGGTACGGAATCTCCGCTGAACCCGATCTTCCAGCGCCGCACAAGCGGGCCAATCGCCAGGTTAAAACATCCGCCACTAAAACTGACCTCCCTGGCCCGCCAGAGCAGTGCAAATACCTGCGGTGGCACCACCACCGGGTGAGACCCGGCGGCACGATTAACAGACATCAATGCGGAGTCCGGCCGGTTCACGGTCAGCAGGTCTTCCATCTGCTTAATCCGGTGGAAGACCTGACGCGCCAGATCCGGCTGATGTGCCGCCAGCTGCAGTTCAACGCGTGTCCCCATCATCACCGCCGAATAATGGTATCGGCCCGGGATCTCCGGCATACATTCTCCTGAAAGCTAGCGCCCGTGCCCTGTCAGGCTGAGGTGACGGCCGGTGGGTTCCGGTGTACCAGGGCATATTCCGCGGCGTTTTCACCTGCAATCCGGCCAAAGATCACAATATCTGCCACGGCATTACCGCCGATACGGTTGCCGCCATGGATCCCCCCGACAACTTCACCCGCCGCAAAAATACCGGCCAGTGGCTGCTGTTTTTCATCCAATACCTCAGTATGGGTATTAATCGTTACGCCGCCCATCGTGTGGTGTACGCCCGGAGCAATACGAATAGCATAGAAAGGCCCCTGGCTGACGGGCTGGCGCAGGGCTGTGGTGCGACCAAAAGGATCCGGCTGTTTCTTTTCAACGACCTGATTAAAACAGGTTAACGTCGCCTGCAACCGTGCGGCATCCATCCCCGTCTTTTCGGCCAGTGCTTCCGGGGTGTCGGCGCTCACCACAAACCCCCGCGAGAGATAGGTCTCAATAGCCTTATTCTGTTCACGGATTTGCTGATCAAAAACAATCCAGGCTGACTTTTCCGGCAGGCCGATGATCTTTGCAGAAACCTTATCCCGGGTGTCCATCTCATT
>Ga0157364_1002700_pt1 | contig 16776 bp, 9 predicted proteins | sample AttsexASBM2_FD_111476 | JGI IMG/M metagenome (GOLD analysis project Ga0157364, IMG submission 111476) | Fungus gardens microbial communities from leaf cutter ant in Ribeirão Preto, State of São Paulo, Brazil - Atta sexdens ASBM2 | ecosystem: Host-associated > Fungi > Mycelium > Unclassified ... | reverse complement strand
GTCTTAAATGCAAAAAAGCCTCCTGCACAATCCGGTACGATATTAAATGAATAAACGTCTTTTATGCACAATTTTTGTTACCTGATCGATTTTCATTCCCCTATGATATTTAGCTGATGTTTTGCTTATTTCTCTTTGCAATTATTTCTCGAAGTTAATGGAAAATTAGTATCTTTCGAAGAAAGCGAATAAACGCTGTTTTGATAAACAAATTAATAGAATCATAATCTGCACCGTTCACGTTTTCTATTTGCTTTCCATTCTTTCAAAGTTCGAAGAATAGTAATCTCTGATAAAACTTCGTGCGCAAAAATTTGCAAATAGATTGCAATTACATATTTTTTTTCATTTAAATAACTTGTGGACGTATTACGAAATTATTTGGAATGGATTCAAATTACCGAAGTTATTGTCTATATTTCTGATATATTTTCTATGGAAAATGAAATAATTCTGATCGGAATCCATTTTAAACAATTTCATAAATCATGCTCTCGTCAAATCACTTACAGTTCTTATGTGTTAGTTATAATTTTTTGATAACGATTTTTTGATTAAATGAATAAATCATCTCATAATGGGAGGGTCAACAACGGTGACAGGCAATACATTCAGCTGTTCTGAAGAGAAACTATGTATTTTAGACTGATATTCACGTCGTTGTGCGATAACGCGTAGTGAATGAGGCGAATGACTAATGTATGGGTCATCGAGTCAAAGACACCATAAGTATTCAACACGCATATGGGAAAGAAAACGATGCGGCGGTATGTATCTATGATTATGGAAAAAGGGAATTCAAATAGATTTATTCCTTTCTTTCTTTTTAAATCTCCATTATTCGTGTGACTTGTTTAACGTAAGTCCTCGCGTAGGATTTGTTTTGAATTATACAAACAATATATTTAAAATTTCAAAGCTCTTTGATGATTTTCAATTAAATAAAGATTAACAATATTCTACACATCCTTCAGATATATGTACAAAAAAAATGTTTTTAATTGTTAAACAATTTACGCAAAATATAATATGTATAAATAGCATTCAACAAATAGGTATGTATATTGTAATGTACAAGACGACTGTCCTCGACAAGTGTGAGGAATGAAAGAGTTAATGTGCAAAGTTCTTTTACCAAGTAGAGTATATGTGAAAAATACAGAGCACTAGCTACCAAATTTAGCAACAAAATCTCAAAAGTCGCAAATATATATTTAAAAATTAATACAGAAGTAATATAGGATAGTGCATTATGTTCAATGATGCTGAAGGTGACATCGTGTTAAAATGATACGATCGAATAAGCTTATTTGATCACCTTTGCTCCTTTAATTCATGCTATCGCTGATTATGATAATGTACGTTTTCCTTTATGTTTGTTCGGAACAAATATTCTCTTAATCCTCAAGAAATTATAGAGGAGGAAAAAGCGATATATGTGTATATATAAATGTCAAGTTTTTTATTTATTATCATTTTTTGTCCCTAGTGACTTCCTAAGCAAGAAAGTAAGATGAAGAGTTACTTTTGTGGGATCTTGTTACTAATGTACTGGCTGAATACTGTTACTACAAGAGAATATGAAATTGTATATGGTACGTTGCATAACACCGGCTAGAGAGTAAAATTTCACTCTTCAGAGAAACAAATTATTCTAAAAATTTTACAGAGTAGACAATCTCGATGTTTCAATAACAGATTCTTTGATAAGTTTTTAGATTACATTAATACCAATGTTGCCACTTATAGTTAATATCTGATAAATATTTCGAAAATAAGAGAAATTTTTCGGATTATACTCTTCAAATTTTTTCGGATTTTACTCACATAGACATGTATTTGTAGAATACTGCAAATGGAACAACCAATTTGTGCCAGTGGGTTTTCACAACGATTCTTCGTGCAGACAGGTGTATTGTAGTACATGGAACGGTCTAATTTATTTGGTTACGTAAATCTTATAATATCATATATTTCATATATAAAATAATTTACAAAATACATATATTCTTATTCATAAAATATCTTCGTTATCCGTGCAGCTATATTCAGCTGAATATAAGATCTCAGAAAAATTCAAAGAAAAAATTAATAATATTTCATCTTTCAGATAGTTGTGTTTAAATAATATTTTTCATACCTAATTTTGTAAATCTCGAAAAAAATTATTACACAATGATCCTGTATCGATTATTTCGGTATTCGGTATTATATTATTTTTTTAATGCAAATGCGATAGCAATATATGATTACAGTCATTTAAATTATATATATTAATAAATGAAAAAAATATATATTTAAAAGTATGAAATAATAGATCTTTACATTTGATACTCAAATTTAATTTGTCAAACTTTCAAATTTGTAAACAATTATAAGAGGAGAACTATTTATAAGATATTAAGTAAAAAAAAATTCGTTTCATATCATTTTTACTTTATATCTCACAGAAAATATATGGAGAATAATAAATTGTAATAGAAAATATTATCGTATTATTTCACATTTTCAAATTTTTCTTTTTTTTTTTCTTCTGACTGATCTTGATCTGACTCTAAATAATCAACTATTACCTATTTCGCAATGAAACCACACAATATTCTGGCAAGATTTCAATGCTAAGATAAAAAGATTTTCTGTAAAACTTTTGTTCATAATCTATTTTTATTCCATTTTTATTTTTTTCCAGATGTCCTAAATTAACTTGTAATGCAGGTTTTACGATTAGAGAAATAACAGGAATAGATGAAACCAAAAATTTTCCTGAATGCTGTCCATGAGCGGCTTGTATGAATATGAATCCGATTAGAAAACCAAGTTAAAAAATTCTCTTAGATCTAAAGGAATAATTCTTTCTTAACGCGAAAACAGCTTCCATACAATAGTTAATGTAAAATAAACATTCCACTAGTAATGAAAAATTTGATAGGATTAGCGGAATGGACATGTTTTATTCTAAAATATTGTTATAAATAAATATCGTTTCTTCATCGAAAGATTCTACTTATTATTCTCCTACTCATTGTTGTCACCTTACTTTTTAAATTTCTTGGAGTGAAATCAAAGAGTGAAAATACTGCCACTGTTGAAAACGAGTGAAAATATTTGCATTCTAAGTAAGAGAGACAGATTTTCACTTTTTTGGACTAGATTTTATTCCAAAAAATTTAGAGAATAAGACTAGATAAAGAATGATATTTTTCATGTAATAACGCGCAATCGAATTTATCGGATTCTCTGTTCCTCACTGTATCTGCTTTATACTTTCGTCGCACGAAAGCACAAAAACCATATCCTTCAAAAATCATATCTTGAGGAGAAATTCCCATATGGATTTTAAATTTGAAGAAATAATCCTTTTTCAGCGAAGAAAACTTCTAACAGTTGTAAGATAAACATTTTACTACTAATAAAAAATTTGGTAAAATTCGTATAACGAGAAACATGTTTTATCCTCACTATTGTTATAAATAAATATTATTTTCTTTAATTCATAAAAATGCTGTACTTATTTACTTGCCTACTGTTGCCTTAGAACCGGATAAAAAATGACACTATCTCAACTTGCAACCGAGTTTATTGGATTCCTTCTCACTATTCCTGGTTCACACTTCCGTCGTACAAATTACTAAAACCATTTCCTTCTTGAATGATCTTCACTTGCTTATATAAATATAGTATCTCCAATCCTGCGCAGTATTAAATGATTAAATGCCACTTTCATCTAAATTTGTTCACTTGATTTTCACTGCTTTACGATCCTTCTTTGCTCACTATTCGTTTCTCGGAGTCAGCGAAAAACTGCTGTTTCTTCGAAGAAAGCGAATAAACGTCACTTTGGTATGAATTAATCGGAGCATAACTGTGCTCGCATTTTTTACTTGCTCTCTATTCATTGAAGTTTGGAGTATAGTCGAAATCAAATAGAAATATTCAACATGAATATATTTAAACTCAATTAAAAAATTCATCCTGACTGAATAGACATCATATCGAATATATCGAATAATGATTGTATTATATATTCAATGCTTATTCATTCAGGATAAATATAAATAATTTTTGCACTGATAAATATATTTATAATAAATTTTTCTGTTTAATATCGACAACTCTAGTTTGGAAAACAATCTGCAATCCCCAATAAAATTCTGATGCACAATAGTTTGTAAGCAATTAAATATTCTTCTTTTTTTTCTTTTTAATCTTCAAATAGAATCACTTACAGAGTTCTCGTGTGTTGGTCGTCATTTCTTATGACGGCAATCAAATGACTAAAGAGTGACGAGAGAATCAACAATTATAGGCGATAGGCAACACATTCGGCCGTACTGAAGAGAAGCTCGCCTTGGACTAGCTATGATATTTACATCGTTGTGCAGTAAGGCATGTATTGCGGCAAGGCGAATGATTAATGTTTGAGTTCAATGGCATCAAAAGTATGGCACGCGTGTATTAAAACAGAGCGATGCGCCAATACGTATTCGCATTTAAAATAAGGACTGATAGTTCCCCTTTTTCTTTTCAACGTGCGTCTATCTCTCCCAATAATTTCGTGACGCAACTAGCTCTAGCGCAAAGAAACAACGCAGCGACTCTTATTTGCATTCTGAATGCAATATTAGCTCATCCAATGAGCGAGTACACTACGCTGCTTCTCTTTGTTTATATGCTGACCTCGAGAAATGTTGATATTGTGTCATCGGATACATTTTCACTCACAGAGTGTAACTTAAAACTTGAGGGTCATTTAATTTAAGCAGTTAATGTCTTCTTTAATGCTCGCGATTGATATTATCTTATACATTCAGTATTCAAGTAAATTAAATATTTTTATAAAAAAATCGAAAAGCTTGCAAATATCATATTGCTTTAAAATACATGATGCACGATATTGAAGAAATATTATGAAAATTAAATTTCGAAATTAAAAAAGCAGCATATTTGTTCAGTATAATCATAACAACTGGGATATGTATCTATTCTATTATAAAAAACGCTCTAGAGAAGGGAGAGAGAGAGAGAGAGAAAAAAATCTAAAAAATTTAAATTAACAAAAGAGAATTATTAATACGACTTACGATAAACCGGATCCGGTTGTGATGTCGATACTGGGCGGTTGCATCGATACTCCGCTGCTGGTGTTGTTCCCAATTGCGGATAAATTCTCCGCGGGATTTTGTGAACTGTGATTCGTGGTCGTGGATGGTGACTCAACGTTGCTTCTCGTCGCGCTATCAAAGTTTCCTGGCGCGTCACTATCGGATGATTCGGACGACTCTTGTCGCCGCTGCATTATCCGACTCGATAGTTTGCTCTCAATGTCTGATGCCAAAACATTGCCGAGTATCCACTCGCCTCCAATAGGTTTCTGCAATTTTTATTTTAATATTACTCTTCGCTATGAAGCATATTTTCAGAAAAACGGATTTTATTCTTAATATTAACAGAATGCCATAATTATAATTATAATAAATCATAAGAATTAAATATTATTTTTTTTTTTCATATAATTTAAACTTTTCTTCTCATAAAAAAAATCAGTGTAATAATTAAAAATATTTATATTATTAAATTGAAATATTCACGCAAAAAAGTAATACTAAGAATCATATACTTAAGTAAAATTAAATTAACAGTAATATACATTCACAAGAACAGACATTCTGATTGAACATTCGTCAAATATAAAAAATAAAGTATAAAAAATTATCCCGTCTTACCTTTTTACTTGATTCTTGAGTCGTATTCGATGGCGCATTCGCAGGTTGAGACTTTTTGGAGTTACCAAACAGATCTGCGTCATCGTTCTCATCGTCACTAAATAGGCTCGTGGCGTTAACGATATTAGATTCCGGTGTGCTTGTGGCGATTTTACCGGGAGCAATAACGTCTAAAAATTTCTTCGGCAGGTCCTCCATGTTCGCGGGATAAGCGTTATCGCTCGCGACAGGTTCCTTCGGGCATTTTTTGACGTTTTTCGACGAGAAAATGTCATCCGAGTCTTCTTCCGAATCAGCATCGGCAAATAAATCGTCTATTGCTGACTTTGGCTTTGTTGCTAAAAAAATGCGATTGAATTAAAGAAGATAAATGTATCTATTGTAAAACGACAATGCAGATATAAGAATATTTACAAACTATATTAATCGGCGGCGGCACGTCAATACTGGCTGGTATAATATTATTATTTTTGTAAGATTTGATTGGCTTTTCCTTCCACAGATTGGCAGATACTTGATCGTCAAAGAGATCTTTTTTACTGCTAAATAGATTGTCAGAACCGTTGAACACATCTTCATCCTTCTCGGACGCAAACAGATCATCTGAGAATTAACAATCAATTAACTTCGAGAATATTTTGTTTACAATTTTATTGTTTATATTTTTGCAACAAAGATATTAACTGCATACCTTTAAATCGATTAATCGATGATTCACTAATTTCATCTACTGCGACAGGTTTTTGCACTTGGCGAACGGTGCCTAATCGTTTGGCTAATTCCTCTGCAAAATTCGGTGTCGTTTCATTTGACTGCAAACAAGAAAAAAAGAGAAAATTGTTTCATCTTTAAAATATAAAAATCATCAAATCTCGATACCAAAATCCCTATTCTGTATTCTTAACTCCTTCAGACCAGCGTACATTGTAATGTACAAATTTGAAAACATTATCTGTTGAAATTCTCTTGACATCATCTAAGATCTGATGTACATAATAATGTATATGTTGGAAAAATACTTAAAATTTTGAAAAAATTAATTGTTTAGTATAAATTATTTATTTAAATATGCATGAACTGAATTTTAAAAAATTGTTTTAACATAGTTCTATCTCTCTAATGAGATCTGAAAGGGTATCAGTATCGTATTGGCATATACAATTGACTATCGTTAAAAATTACACAACAGGAACTCGACTATCAAATAATAAAAGAGATTTATAAGATTATACCTTCGATACATTATTAGGTGTGGCAGACTCTGAAGCGGAATTTATATTATTCTGAGATGTAATATCCGTTTTGTTATTCTCGTACGATATGTTATTGCTGTGATCATTATAATTATCTGAATCGCTGGAGGACGACGACAATCTCGCTATATTTATCTCCGGATTGTGTCGACTGTTAAACACTTTCCGCACATCGGTATCCTCCTTTTCACTTTCCGATTCATCTCTCTCTTCGTCGGCTTGTTCAGATTCGCTACTGCTACTCTCCAAACCTATCTTATTCGATGCTATCCATTTATCGGAACCGATAACATATGGTAAGGGCCGATCTTGATATGGATCATTAGGTCCCACAATAACACTGTAAATCAATTGAATTTTAGCACAAAGCAAATATTATGAATAAGAATAAAGACACTAACCTGAATACTACCGCACCTCCTTCATCTTCTTCTTCGCTATCGCTGCAAGCTACATCCATTACTTTGTACTTTTCATCCATTATACTTAAACCTTGCTTAACACTCTCGCTTATGCTGGCCAAGAAATTCTCTGGCGTGGACTCCTGAATTTTCGCATTTTGAAAAAAGAATACAAAAATTCATTTCATCCAAATATGAAAAGACATAGATTTCCCAAAAATATTTATTCAAAATATTGTATATTGAAATATAAATATGAATTCTAACTTACTTCTTGCTTCTCATCCAAATTCTCCTTAATCTCTATGTCATCCTCCTGCACTCGGCTCTCGATGAACTGAGTATTGGCCAAAGCCAGAGACGTATTAGTAACATTATCCACTAGTATCCCTGTTTCTTTTAATTGTGTCGTCAACGTGTCCAGAGCAGCTTGAGTCTTGTTAGCTTTAGACACTAGATTCTAAAATTTAACACAAAATCAATGCAAGGCACCGTTGAATGTAAACGTCAGCAAGGCAAAGTAATAAATTATACTTCAGAAAATTGCTGAAGATGTTTAAGAAGTCCAACATCACCCGCCAAACTCCACTCCCTTCTCTTCTTTCTCATCTCTTCAGTGGTCCATGGATGATCCCATGATTTATCTATACCATCTGACACATCCTTCCATATAAAATAAAATAATTGATTTAAAAATAATATTGCTTACTGTTGCAATTACAAATGTTTTAAACATTAATATATACCTTTTTATACATATATTTATATTTATACATATTATATGTCATATAAAATCACTATAAGATTCTTCTGTAACGTCAAATTTTTAGAACTTTTGTTTCATATGGTAAAATAAATTTATACAGTAATTTATAGATTTATATATATATATATATATATATATATATATATATATATGTGTGTGTTATGAAATCAGTCACAATATAATAGATCAATTAGCATATTAAAAAAGTTGCTTTATATAAAGTATTTTATTTTGCAGTGGAACAATATAATCAACTTTGAAAATGAAATTATACATGTTCTCTAATTTCTTTAAGGGAAGTAAAATGAAATTCCAAAGAAGGATAATTCAGTTAGTTGAAAAAAAGTTTAATTCTTTAGAGTGAGATTCACTCTAAAAGTTTTAGAGAGTGTATATTTTAATAATATAGGTATGTATCATTATTGAATTTTTAATCGTTTAAAATGTTTATTATACATTTACATTCAACTCTGCTAATTTTATATGCAGCAGCTTTTAGTAATAATTTAATATGTAATAAAGTGATGAATTTGCTATTAAACATATTGTCAACAAATACACGTATACAGTTTCGAAGGATAAACAGCAATTAATCTTTACTGATGTTAAATTCAAAGTTGGATTAGAAAAAAATTTTCAACAAGAAAAGCTTTAACGAAAATCACAACTGTGCGATCGGACTGACTGCAACTATGCAACTTGAATGTAGCTTCGAAAGAAAGTCGGTTTATTACGTCCCATTATTGACACTTGCTGACCTAAGTGCAAATATCTCACTTACCATATCGAGCAGCTCGTAACGACGGAGAATGATGAGAAACTTTCTTCTCGCGATTACATTTAAACGGATCGACAGATCGTAACCTGACTCTTTATCGTAAAAATGTAACGAGGGCAAGAGAAAAAATATGTAGTAAAATGCGCGCCGAGATGCACTTTGTATGCGAATTATCGGTGTAATGCAGTGTAATCTGTATAATGCGAGCGTGAGTCGAGCGAGCGCTTCAACTCGGTTTTTCGCAGCTGCACTTTCTGCACTCAAAAATGAAACAGGTACATGTTAGAGAAACAATTGCATGTTAGAGAAAAAGAGATAAAATGAGAAGGAGATAGAAAAAATACAGAAAGTTCAGCTACAAAGAACATTCTTCTGTCAAATCGACGCCAGGGACGGACAATTATCTCAAGTATCCCGAGTGCAAATATGTAAACACGAATATCGAGGAAAGAGAGAAAGTAAAATGCGTAAAAAGAAGAAAAAGCTAAAATATAAAAATGTCTAAACTAATACACTAAAAGGACATTTTTGAAAACACAAGCGGCAATTTTAATATTTAAAAAATGATGTATAAATTTATAATATATAACTTATATTTTAACACAATATTTTTAGTAGCCTCAATATAAAAAATTATAAATACTTTTTTAAAAATTATAATATAAAATTATAACACATGTCTAATCATAATCTCATTTTTTGCTTTTGATTAATTGAATAATGATAAAATTATAAATTTTATTTATAATTACGGGAAAAAATGTTATATATATGGACATATTTATATAATAATATATAATTATATACGAAATATGTCAATTTTAAATATAATTATAATTATATTTTCAACGCTGGCAAGTGAATTTTGAAACATAATTTATGTATAAAAAAAAAGGCCAACATTCGTAATAAATTCTTATAATTATATATTTAAGACCATCTTAATTTAAGTACAATCTTAATTGATGTCAAAATTTAATATTACCAAGCCATATTAATCTAAAAATTAAAACATTACTTCAGACGATCTTATAATAAGAAATGACCAAAGAAAAGACAAGAGAAACGTCAATTATTCATTAAATCACTACACACCTGCGCATGTCATAAGTCATAAGGGATTTTTTTGGGAGACCAGAAGGGAGAGGAATTTTGTTTCGCGTTCCGGAACGTCAACGACGTAACCGGAACGAGCGGAAGCGGATCATCGTGAACGGAGCAGCCGTACGTACTCGCTGTCGGATTGTTTGTCAATATCCTCTCCTCCTCCTCCACCACCTCCACCTCCGACGCTGCTATCCTCCCACGTTTCAAGGTACATGCCTCATCATTTGCCAGAACGATCATTGACGAGCACACTCGTTCTACTGGCATGACGGACGATCAACGGCATATTCGGTAGTGGAAAGTAGCGGAGAGATCATCGCCACCACTACCATCATCACCTCAGCCTCCTCCTCCTCTTGACTCGCCCTTCACACGCGACGCGTGTGACGTCCCTCCCCTCCCCCCTCCCCTCCCCCTCAGCCGTCGCAGCCGTCGCTGACGATGCCAGGACACTGGAATGCGTGAACACGGTGAATCAGCGGACACTCGCGGTAGAACACGCGTGTAACGGTCGGTATTGACACGACACGACGCGCGCGCGAGCGCACGTGCGTGCATACGTATACACGCGCGCGACGATGCACCGACGAGCTCCATCCCCCTCGCCGTTGGCAGGATGCGCCGATCCGTGACCTCGTCACCGGCGGGACTCCGGACTTGACGTGTATAAACGGCTCCGGGACGTCGCGTCGTGGCTTCGAGCGAGAAAACAGAAGAAGTTCCGGGAGAAACTCCTGTGAACGTCTTCGTTGTAATTGAACTGGACTCTGCGAATACGATATCCGTCTTAAAACGGAACGCAGAGAGTATCTCTTTGGTTGAGAAAAATACAAACAAAACATACAAGAACTGTAGATGCGTCGCTTGATAGAAGAGTGACGTTGAATCGAGTACAATTTTATTACATTGAAGAAGGACAGAGGAACACTCCTACTGGATTGAACGTGTGGCAGAAAGAATCTCCAGTGTCTATCAGCGTGAACGAATTTATTATCTGTGAACAGTAAGTGTAAAATGTGAGTTAACTTTGGAATAGATGAGAGGTCAATTCTATATTGATAAATAGAACCAATAGCATATTGGTTGTTTCAGTTGATACCTAGTCAAAACACTAATTCAAAACTTTGCTCATGTGATGATTATAATTAATTTGGTATTAATTTGATACTTAGTTTTATTTTCCTAATCACAAATTAAATAGATTGAAGAATAATTCATTTATTAATTATTTTTTTCAAAGTACCCTGTTTTATTGAATACCAATTTAAATAGATGCAAAATGTATTGATAGACTCGTGATTCTGTAAATAATAATATTTTGAGAGTTTTGTTATACAGAAATATCGCTGTTTCATAATATTTTTATATGTATTTAAATTAAGACTATTTTTCTGTTACAGATTCATTGGAAGAAAATGTGTAATGTCAGAGTGATACAATATAGAGACATAGGTGGTCAATACAGAGCGATTATTTATAATAGACTATTATGTATCTCGCTTAGTTGATGTACGGAACTTTGCCTTAGACATTTGTCTAGCGTTTTTATTGCATATCCTTAGTTACGTTCTATTGGAAAATATCCGGTGTTCACAAAACTGCTAAATTTAATGAGGCCGAAGGTGCCTCAAAAGAGGGGAAACTTTCTTTTGAGAAGGTACAGCGTTCTACGATTGACTTCAACAAACAATGAACCATTCGGGAAGCGGAAAACGTCAGGCGAAGGTTTTGGAAGAAAATTATTGGGACTGCAGTGTCTGCACTTATAGGAATACAGCGGAAGCATTTAAGTGCCTCATGTGTGACGTCCGCAAAGGAACCTCTACGCGGAAACCCCGCATAAACCCTCAATTGGTAGCTCAACAGGTCAGTCTAATTATCTTGCAATATATATATATATATATATATATATATATATATATAAATATATATATACCTGTGAACAATAATTCACTCCTTCATTCTAGTAAAGCAAGTTCTAAAGATATCTATCCTATTCTACTAAAAGAATCATATATGTAAGAGTCATGTACATATTTGTTTTATGATATTCTTGTTTAATATTTGATTCTTGTTATTTAATATTTGATGACAAGAAGGATGCTCACGAGTGTTGTGAACATAAGAAGAATTAGCACCTTCAGTATACAGATTATTATAACTAAAATAGAGTAGACACCTTCAAGACTAGCTTTACTATTATAGATCCAGGGGATGACGAATTGTCCACGAGTTTATATCATTTACTGGCTGTATTTTTGTGAGTACTGAAAATCTATAGTTCATGTATATTTCATATTATAAATTTTTAGTACTCGCAATAATGGAGAACATAGCCTATATAACTTACATACAGAGGAACAAGCTTTTTTTATTTGAAAATGCAACTATTCGTTTTCAAATTATTTTTCACGTTATTATTTCGATATTAGAGGTAACACATAATCAATATGATATTATATCATATCCAGGTTGCGCAGCAACAATATGTACCACTTCTGAAACCAGGTAAGAAAGAAGGAAGTGGCGGTGGTAGCACGACCAGCGGCGTCAAGGAAAAGGAACGCAAACTGGACAAGCTGAGGCGCAAAAACAGGCATCCGCCGCGTCTGAAAAATATTGACCGTAGCACCGCGCAATCAAACGAGGTAACGGTCAATAATGTTACCGTCACTATCACGGAGTATAAGCCCAAGGTGAAAAAAGGCTCGGATCAGTCGAGCAATGCGAGCTCCGAAGGCGGGAGTCAGCACGATTCGAATCAAGACTCGAGAAGTCTCGATGTAGGAACCGACGCCTAGTTTAATGCTAATGTTACATATGTGTGTATGAATTATTCTAATTAATATATTGTACGTATATGTCAACCTTTATGGTCAACTGTACATCCTCTAGACAAAAGCAATCATTATTGACAGTCGCTTTTCTCTCGTTTATGCATTGCAAATTGTATGACAAATCTAACGAGGTCATTTTGTGCAGGGTTGGTAAAAAACATGTTTTAAACAGTTTAATTGAGGTTTTTAATATGTTTTAAATGTTTTTTATAGTACTGTTTAAAGTATATTTGAAGCATTAAAAACATAGAAGAAACACAATATTCTATTCTTAAAAAAAAAAACATTAATTTTTACCAACTTTGATTTTGTGCTGTCAGCAGAGATATTATTGACTGAACATTCGTATATCATTCAAGGGAAGAAGAATAGGAATATATGTACATTGTATATCAATGTTTTACTCGTTGCACAAAATGTTGAATAATTTGAATCGCTTCTCTACGCATTTTGTGCGAAAAAAAATGTACTTAAAAGACCGCTTACATTACAGACATTTTTTTATTCTATAATATTTGATTTTGTTTGAAATGTCTATCGGCATGACATTCCACGCTAGATTTAAATATAAAAAAAATAGAAGGAAGAAAATTGTAAATATCAGTGAAATGGAATTTTAAGAAATATTGTTAATATAATTATATCCTCGATTTTTATTGAATTTACGAGACCACTGCCAGAAAGCGCGTCGTAAATCGTAATGCGGTTCGGAATTTGTTAACAAGATTAACCAGTATGACTGGCACTGGTACATATGTACATCTTATTCCATTCTAGTTCGTCATTGAATTGAGATGAATTTTCTTGAAATACAAAATACTTAAATAATGAAAATTATATTTTACTGATCTCCATGATTCGCTAATTTATTCTGCACTTTTATTAAAGCATAGTTAAATTCATCAATTCAATAATTAGATCGAAAAACATTTAATCATAATTGTATGTACAGATCGAATATTAATTTTCAAATATGTAATATACATGTACTTCACGTATTGAATATTCATACAATACTCTCTGATAAAAAAAGGAAGATAACATTTCATTTTTAGCAAATAAACGAGTTAAGATTATAGAATAAAATCACGTAACACTTTGTTTCAAAACGCAAATGTACACCAAAAGAATCGTTGAATTTCATTAGTTTTATCATATTTGTAACTGCCCAACTTTCCAAAATTTCATAACAGCAAACTTGTTGTATTTATTCAAAATTAAATCGTAGCTGCAAGAACCACAACAGTTCCTTAAGTAAACGGGTAAAGTGGAAAAGAAAGGATTTCTAACACAGCAACATTGTTAATATTATGCCCAATAATTATACACTATCGAAATAATTGTAATACAATTCTGCATTAAAAATGAAAGTAAACATAAGAATCTATCAGTATATATAATATAATCAGAGTAAGTAAAAGAATTAATAGATAAATCAAGAATTGTATACTTGAGGAACGAATAATATTGCCAATTATTTGGTAATATTAACTTGTAAAAATAATCCTCACGACTGCCCTTCCCCCTCAGACTTGTTTTTTCGATAGTATCGATATCTTGAATCTCTCTGAATTCTTAATCAAACGAATCGTTACGTAAAACCAGCTGTAGTTTTTACAAACAGATTTTTAATCGACAGGTAATTAAATCACCATTTTTACAGAAATAATCGCACGCAAATGATATTTTTACAACTTTGTGAAACCGTATAAGTTATACAAATTCTTTCTGTCATACATGTTCTTTTTGTCTTACATATGTAACCTTCTTATTTTTATATAGCATAAATCTATCTGCATTTTAATAGAATACAAAGATTCCGAATGGTCAGCGTGTTTTCGAGTCTGTACAAAATTTTTGAATTTTTTTTAATTAACATTTCTAAGTGCAATATGTAATATCTTATTCATGGAGAGATTAATTAATTACAATAGCTATTACAAATTTATAGCATAGCACTGCGAATCAGGGGAATCCGCTTTTAAAAGCATTTTTTTTTTTTTAATGAAACAATGTCTTCAAAATATTATATTGATTATTCGTATCATATATGTGAAAATTCGGAAAATACTTGAATAATACTGTACTCTTATTTTCAATAAAAAAAATTACATGATGTAAGATTCTTGAAAAATAAATGGGGTTAAAATTAAATTGTTAACAGGGAAACAATAAATCATGTTTTAAGAAACAAAAACGAAAGGAGTTTTAATAAGCCTATCAAATATGTATATAGATACATTTATTCTCTTATCGAACAGTTTTTGTTAATACAGATTAATTATCTGTATAAAAAACAAATGCGTAACAAAAGTCGTTTATTTACAATTTCTATGAAATTTTATTCGTTTAAATGTTTTAAAATATAATTAAGATTTTATAATCAATTTTGATACTAATATGTATTCTTTTCTTTTTTTATTTCTTTTATGCTTGACGATTCCTGATTTTCAATTTCCATATTTTCCATATCTTCGGTGACATCCATCGTCTCTTCTTGCCGAGATTCTGCCAAAGTTTTCGATGCAACACGTTTTATAAATCTCTCTCGCACTATTAATCAGAGTAAAAAAGTTTAACACAATGACACAATGACTTAATCTATATTAAAAATTATTTACATACCTGTAGGTATCTCTATAAGATCCAACACTTTAAAATTGTGCTCCTTATTATCTCCGCCAACAGTGAATACAAACCCATTATCTGGATTCGCTGCAAGACACTGTATAGCGCCCAAATTACTCGTCTGTTCCCATATAAGAATAGGAGATTCTTGATCTATATCCCATATTTTTATTACACCATCATTCGAACAAGAGACTAACAGACCTCGGCATGATGTACTAAGAGAAAGACCTGGAAAAAAAATAAAAAAATGAAATTTATGAGTTATAATATAAAACAAGTTAAATAAGGGATTTACCTGTGACTTCTTTTTCATGGGCCTTAAATTGCCATAATGGTTTGTGTTTTCGTACATCAAAGTATTCTATATAACCATTATCTGTGCTAACCTGCAAAGAAATTCAATTACAAATATAACGGAAAGCACAAAATTTCAGATGCATGTAAAACGTACAATACAATAATTTGGATCATGGTGATTCCATAAGACTCTTTCCACTTCTCCCAACGCCTCCCATTGTATAACAGATACTTCGTTCATGCAATCGTATAGTTTTATTAATCTGAAAAAATATTAAAGTAGATATCTATGTAATACAAATGTTCATCAGTTCATCAATAGCCTACATACCCATATATATATAACCTACATACCCATCAGCGCATCCTATCAATAACTGATGCGTTTCTTGTGGATGCCATTTTAGCGTTTGCACTTTTTCGTTGAACGGACCTAGTTTATTGACAGGTTTACCATTTTCCAAGTCCCATAATAAGACTGTCTGATCGGCCGAACCGCTAGCAAGAACATGTCTGTAAAATATAGTAATAACAAAATTAGCTATTATATTGATTATATTTTTTTGTGAAATTGATAACTGACGTATAATTATGATTCCACGACACGTCTAGAACTGCATCTCTGTGACCAATGCGTTTTTGTTTCTTCATTTTATTTGGTTTACGACCTAATTTGTAGGCTGGTTCTAAGCAGTCTATCAAGTCCAAGTCCCATACTTCAATTATGGGTGTCATACTACCAATAGCACATAAATTGCCTAAAAGCATAAACATCTTTAATTACATCACAACCTTTTATTACATAAAAAAATAATATAATTATATTTCCTATAAGAATTTCTAATGTAATTAAAGTACTACTCACTTGGTTTTGAAATGGTAGGATCGTAGTTAAGCCACTCTATGCACAATGGAAACGAAGGTAGTAATATATCATGATGACAATAAAAGGATCCTTCCCTTTCATAATATACTACAATTAT
>Ga0157364_1002699_pt1 | contig 16778 bp, 8 predicted proteins | sample AttsexASBM2_FD_111476 | JGI IMG/M metagenome (GOLD analysis project Ga0157364, IMG submission 111476) | Fungus gardens microbial communities from leaf cutter ant in Ribeirão Preto, State of São Paulo, Brazil - Atta sexdens ASBM2 | ecosystem: Host-associated > Fungi > Mycelium > Unclassified ... | reverse complement strand
TTGTCACTTTTGTGCATCCCGCACATATGCGGATAGCCCTCATTTGGGGCTTTCCAGCGCAACTTAGTTTGTGAAAATCGGTCCACTAGTTGTGAAGATACAAGCTGAATGAAGTTTGTGACAGCTAACCCAAAAACTAACCCCCTAAGGTTAGAAACCAAGTAGGGCAAACCATGCCCTCACTCATTCAGGTGTTCAAATTGCAAAGGAGATCATCAAGCTAATTCAAACTTAGGTCTATTCTAGAGATATTGCTTCAACAGAGAATAGTACTCTAAAGAATATTAGAAGCTTTGTAAGAGTAGAAGACAATCAATTTGTTTAGTTATGAATGGTAACCTCCTATGATTATCAAAGATATTAAGACTTTTTCACAAAACATGTGAAAAAACAATTCAGTTGTCAATACAATCTTAGAAACTCAATTTTCTTTTGATATTATCTTCTTACAAGAACCAGCATAGTCAAATATTTGATTGATTCCAAGTTTGAGAAGTAAAGAAGGAGTAGAATTGGTAGGAGCCCTAAGTTACCCTAATTGGCTGATCTTTTCTAGAAATCCCTATAACAAAAATGACTTGCCTAGAGTTGTTACATATATCAATATATAACTTTCATCTTTTTGCTTTTCTTTATGCAAAGACATTTATAACCATAGAGACATTTCTCTTATTGTTATAGTACGAGAGTGTGGACAGACTTTGGACTAGGGTTAGGGTTAGAACCTTAGGTAATTATTAGTCTACAACGGACAAAGGGTTAGAAGATAGGCACATGACCTGAAAGTCATGTGATAGAGTCTAGAGCGGTCTGAAAGGACTTAGAGTCTAGAAGGATTGGGAAGAGTCTAGAGATAGAGTTAGGGTTAGGAGATGATGTCAAGGGACAAAGGTTCCTCATAGTGCACACATAGTGTACGCATATATGACAGAGATGAAGAGGTATGACGTAGGACAATGGAGGTATGACGTCAGGGCACATGTAGGAAGCATGGTGGCCTTATGGAAAATACATGTGGATGAGTAATAGGATATGAGGATAAAGCATGGACTTTAAGGTCGGTAATATAATGTTGTAGCACAGACCAGGACAGGATAGTATATATAGTGGTAGATAGAGTAGGAGCTCCTTATCGAGTTCTCTTGTATCAACCTGGTATAAGGTTTAGTCTCAGAACCAACACTAAGGTTTCAAGTCTACAACACTTATCTCCTTCAATAATAATTTAATTTTCTTCCTACTAAATATTTATTCAGACTTGTCTTAATTAGCTTTAAAGTATTTCAAGAATACTTAAGCTAATATTAACAATGTCATTATAATGACTGGTGACTTCAACATTAGAGACAATTTATGAGACTTTAATTATCCTCATCATTCCATTTATAGAACATTACTCTTTGACACTGCAGACTCGTTTCATTTAGAACTATCTAAACTCACTAACTACTGTCCTACTAGATATTCAGACAACAATCACAACTCAAACTTGGTTATTGACCTAATATTTCTTAGATTAGAGTTTGAAGAACTCAACTGTTATTTTATCTATCCTAAGTGGCATCTTGTTTCAGATTACACTTCACTAACAGTTACTATTCTGATCTTCTATGAACATGTTCAAAACAAAAAGCATATGATTATTAAAAATAGCAATGAAGAAAAAAACTTTATTGCTAAATTAATCATTGTTATCAGAAATATCAACACTAATGATATCTCAGATATAGATACTCTTAAAAACATTATTCAATCTCTTGCTCATGATATAGAAAGAATATAGGCCAAGAATTTGAAGATCATCAACATCACCAAGCATTCCAAGAGTTAGTGGGATACAAATTGTAATAGAGATCTTAAAAGTACAGGTCATCTAGATATATCAAGAATTTGAAACAATATAAAAAGACAGTTAAAAACATGAAGTATTTGTTTTCTAACCAAAAAATCCAAGAAATTGCCAACAAGAGATGTAGCCTATAAAAACTTATGAATTAGGTTAACAAAAGAAAGCTACCAGAAATCGAAGTGATCAAATGCAATAGTTATCTCTATATTGAAATTGACAATCTTTGGCTAGCTTTTTATTTGTTCTTTAATACAGCTCAAGATCATCAAATCAACATTAGAGTTTTGGATGAGATTTCCAACAAAGTCTCTATAAATTGGGTTTCTTTTTCCAAAGTGGAATTCATTAGTTTTATCAACAAGTGTAACAATTTGTTATCTCCAGGCCTAGACAAACTAATATGGAGACATCTCAAGTATATAGTCAAGAACAACATGTGTCTGAAGAAAATCATCAACATTGCTGATATGTACTTTAAATTAGGTCACTAGCCTTTGTATTTTAAAGTTTCTACTTCTATTATCATTTCTAAACTCAACAAGAAGTTGTATAATTCTCTTTAAGTCTTCAGACCTATTGTTCTTCTTAATATTATAGAAAAACATATTGAAAAATTTATCAGCGATAGACTTTAATTCTAATCAATATCCAACAATTTCATTTATCTAAGTTAAATGAGTAGACTGAAACAACAGTTGACTTCTAATGCTAGCATTGTCCTTACACATTTCATTCACACTAGGTGGGTCAAGAATAATATGACAAGTATTTTGGCTTTTGACATCACCCAATTTTTCCCATCCTTAAACCACCAACTTCTTTCTCTTATCATTAGGAAAGCTGGATTTAATCCTATAGTTTCTCATTTCTTTTCCAATTATTTAATAGGAAGAAAAACTCAATATTTTTGGAACAACTTTTCTTCTTCTTTTATCAATGTGGATGTTGGGATGAGTCAAGATTCAGCTCTCTTCTCTATTCTTTCTGCTTTTATATTCTTGAAAAACATCTAAAAATCCTTGAAATTCCTGTTTTTATCCTTTCTTTTGTTGATGATAGTCTTCTTATAGCCCAAAGCAAATCACTTACTATTTCAAAAACTAATCTTTTCTGTAGTTATAACATTACCTTTTCTATTTTAGAAAGATTTGGACTAATTATAGAACATAGGAAGATAGAGGTTTTTTATTTTTCTAGATTGCATGATCTCTTTTACTCTCCTCTGCTTGACCTATCTATATTAGGAGGTCCAGTTCTTTGACCTAAGTGCATATAGAAATACTTGGGTTTTGTTTTTGATAGGAAGCTATCCTTCTATTAACATATCAATTTTTATGCAAACAAAGTTATCTTTACAGTCAAGTGCATGAAAATTCTTGGCAATTCTGTATGGGGCTTTAACCCCTAACAGAAATGACTTTTATACAGAAGTTGCACCCTTCCTATAACTTTTTATGAGTTTCAGCTATGGTTCTATAACAAAGCTCTGTTATCTTATCCTCTTAAAGAGTTGAATAAAATATGAAGAAGAGCTGCTATCTGAGTCTTAGACACTTTCTAAACTTCACCCTCTTTTAGCATCAAAGCTATTATAGGTTTAATTCTTATTCACTTATATCTCTGAAAGCTCAGTGGCAGATCGCAACTTAGAGCTTATTCTCTTCCTTGTAGCCACATCTTAAAATTACTATTCAAATTGAATCCATTGGTCTTCAACACTTCTCATTCTTTATTATTGGATAGTCTCACCCTAAATTAAAGGTTTATGATCAAAGGACCAATTGTCAACATAGATAATAGGTTCAATAAAGTATTTCCTTTATTTGACTTACTTAACAAGGAATTTTCTCCAGATTCTCATCTTATTGACATTTTTCATAGTTGTTTCTTGTTTTACTGTTTTAATAAACAAAGCAATCAAAGCATCAAATCTCATATTTGTCTCCTTAACAATATTGCAATCAAGTCTTTGTCAAATCCCTCTTATGTTCTTGTTATATCTAATACTAGCATCAAGAACAACATAGTCATATTTATTTTTTATGTTCACATTCACAACAAACCTGTCATCAAAACAATTTATTATACAGTTAACATTACCACCACAGAAGCTGAACTATTCACTATTAGATATAATATTAACTAAGCTACCACTTTACCTGGTATCTCAAACATTGTCATTCTTATGGATTCTATTCATGCTACAAGAAGAATTTTTGATTTTTCATTGCATTCTTATCAAATATATACAGTAGTAATTTCAGCTGAGCTCAGAATATTCTTCTCCAAACATTACAATAATTAAATTGAATTTTGGGAATTTCCTAGTCATTGCAAATGGCCTCTTCATAAAGTAGTCAATAAAGAAACCAAACAATTTCATCTATGTCCTCAATATCCTTGCAAGTCATTATGGGATTTCAGCAAGAAAAACAAATGCAATAATATTCTTTCCTTATAGAAAATAACTTTTTAGGCATCAGATGAAAAGGCAAATTATTTCCTCAAGCTCCTGGACAATGATAACAAGCTGTTAGAACTAACATACATATTCTAAAAGTGGAACATAGCTCAAGCACTTTTGGGTATTCAATTTCTTTATGTATGAGAGCAACTAGAGCTATAGTAAATCATGCTTCTATTAGCAAATACAAGTTGAGATTCTTCTGCAAAAAATATTTCAAGTATCTGTATAGTGACTATCCCATCGAAACTAGATATCATGTCTTCTATATTTGTAAAAGATATAATGAGTATTGGAATTTAATAAGGGATATGATAAGTTATTTCACTCTCTTTTTGGAGTATAACAGTAGTGCTTTTTTATTTGGAGAAAACATTACTTAGTCAATAAAAGCTTGTCATTTTGTATAGTTCATTTTTTCATTTTTTCATTCTTTGATTGCTGGTCTTTTTTCTCTTTCTTTCTTTTTCTTTTCATTTCATGTAGTTTGCATCTTAATGCATGTAGTTACAAAGTAGCTACCATGTTCTGCCCTCATACTCTGTGTAATAAATTGTTGATGTTAAAAAAAAAGTACATCATAATACATTATTCCAATACATCAGAATAAATCTAATAGTATTTAAAGTAGTTATTATCTTCAAGAATTCTCTTAGAATTTCCTAAATATAAGTTATGTAGTCAGTATTACTTGAATAATAAACTTAGGATTTCCTAGATTTTTAAAGTATCTTTTACACTTTTACCCAGTATTATTGGTATACTTAGAATTCTAATATTTTATTTTATTTTTGTTTATATATAGTAGAAGAAATACATGTAACTATGGTCACATGATATGTCACATAATATAAAAAGAAGTAGAAAGATCTAGAACAAGTGATATCAAAGAATATAGTTGTAATTTAAGCTCAAAGAGTTAGAGCAAATATACTCTAGTTTGTTAGTTTGTGTGCATACACTAATCTTGTCATAGTCTGAACTCCAGTTTATATCTATCTCTGACACAGATAAAGCTTAACTCATATTTAAACTATATCTTTCTTTACAAAGTTAACACTTACTTATTCTGATTTATATAATAGATAAAACTTACTATTTCTAAGTTGTATTTCCCTCTATATATTCTTTTCTACAAGGTTTACACTTTATCTTCATTCTAGGTTGCTTTTTTCCCATAAAGATAATACTTCAACTCTGTGAGTACTTTGTTTTCCATTAGCAAAGTTTACTCCTTTCTATATTAAATCTCTGTCTCTGTAAAATCATAGATCAATTCTATCCAAATCTAGTTATTTGTTAGAGCTAGACAGAGATATTAACATCACTCAAGGTGGAGACATCTCTAGTAGTCTCATTCTACCTCTCCTTGAGTTCCACTATATTTTAAACATATTTCCTAATATATAAGATTAGGAGTTGCTTTGTAATAGCCAGTATAATAATCAACTATAAAGTTAATATCAAATTCTATTTATCTAACTATAGTTCTCAACAATCATAGTTCTTACTACTACTAACACTAAACTCTGATATTAATGCAACACACTTCTTTTTATCAGAATACTCTCTTAAATTCTATTTTATTTTATAAAGTTGCAACTCATAGATAGTATAGCATATAAGCTGAAGCCAAAGTTGTTCTAGAAAGCTCTGAAACCCCACACACTTTGATTTTAAATATAGATCTAAGTTGATCTCAAATTTCTTCTGATTCTTGGAATTCACTCTTGATATGTGACTTTATTTCACTTCTAAATACCACCTAGAGGGTAATAGTCAAATAAAATACACTAATCAGACATTGAAACAATATCTCTATGTTTACTGCAATTACTAATTGGTCAGACCTCCTTCTACTTGCAGAATTTGCTTATAGCAATATGCTTAGTACCACTACTAGTATCTTTCTATTCTTTGTAAATCAATACTACCATTTGAACATCAATATGTACTTGGAACATAATATTGCTTCTTTTCACACCTATAACTTTACTATAAACCTTAATGATCTTCAAATCACTTTGAAAGCAAAGATATCCACTGTACAACAATAGTACCATTAGTTAGCCAATATACACAGACTTCTAGTCTTAGACTTTCAACTAAAGTAAAAAATATTTGTTAAAGCTTAGTTTTTTTATAGTTCGTAATCTTTAAAAAAAACTATTAGAAAGATATCTGAGATCTTTCAAAATAATATATCCATACTTGGACCTATTATACCTAATAATTTTCCTAATCAATCCAAACCCTTCCACTGTCAGACTCAAAGATAGTGGACTTATTTCTTTCTTATCTTTCTCCTATTATTTAAGTTCCTCTTATTTTTTGATGTTTCTTTATTATTTTCTTATTTAAGACTTAGAAAGGAAGAATAATATGATATTACATATGATTGTTACAACTATTACAAGTAATATAATGAGATGTAATATCCTCTTTTATATGATATTGTAACTGTAATGGTGACATATGTGACTGACTTATAATAGCTATTACACATTTGTTAGAAGTAAATCCTACACACTAATTTTATCCATGGTAATAACTCAGAATAGAAGAGAAAATAAAATAGCAGTATGAGGGGGAAAAAGTAAATATAATAATCTTGGCTTTAATGAATGACATTACATCTAGCCTATTTATTGTATGGTTATAATTTCAAATGATGGAGAAGTTTAGATGAAATATACATGAGTATAGCATAGTTTGAGTTGATTATCAGACTGAAGTATAACTACATTCTTAAATATAGAAATGACAATATAAGATCAAGGTCTTTGGTTCTTAGGTTGATAGCAGTCAGGCTTGGAGTATTATTTGTCCTAGAGATACAGATATTAGAAATATGTGACAATATTATGATAATTCTTATATATATCTAAAACCTCTACTAAGTTCTCTTATGTTAACCAATATAAGATTTCTTTTTAATACTTAGACTTAAATTGTAATGTTTACCATATGTTATAATAGATAGCAAATCTAAATATAAAAATATGAGAATACAACAGAAGAATCTGATTAGCTACCTTCCTTAGAACTTGCTCACATATCTAAAGCAGTATCTAATTTTCATCTCACTTACCCTAACAAACCTTGTTTGCTTACTGTCTTGATATCTATACCTTCTATTATCTTTTTTCTCTCTCAACTGTTTCTTTCTCTTAGACTTAATTTTATTTATGCTTGTTCTTCTATTTCTTTATTTTTACTAAATAATTTTTATACACTCTTATATATAAATAACTAGAACCTTGGAAGCTTGGCCTTGAGAAGAGAATACCACCACATACTAACTCAATAATATATGTTATCTATTCCAGATAATACCAAAATCATCTATACTCACTTGTTTTCTACTAGAATGGATCATGTTCTATTCCAATTATCCATCACTCTATGGACAAGAGCTCCTTTATTTCACAACAAATTCTATAGAGTTCTAATTGACAATTCCTATAGTGCCTAACAATCTCAAAGTATATACAGTATCTTATTATTAGAATATCCCTTTTTGTATTTAAGAACTATAACTATTATGTACAATTTCTTAGTCTGATAATCAACTTAGATTAAGTACCACACTTGTTCTTAGCTAATATCTGAACCTTCTCTTCTTAAATTACAACTATGTAACAAAGTTGGGCTAGGTACAATCTTAGTATTGAAGCCAAGATTATCACCCACATAATACTTCACTTCTGAATTACTTCTGCTCTCATTTTCTGCTAAGTCCAGAAATCAAACTGTCTTCTATACTATATTTGCAGATCTATCTGACAAGTGTAAATCATCCCTAATACAGGTAATTACTCTGAGTACATTCAAGATTTTGGAATAAAGTTTGGAGTTCTATGGAGATTATAAAGAAGTCATGTAATGAAGATGAAATGGAATCAGGTAGATCTGTACCAGAAAATTATGTATAAAATGGAAGGAAGATATTTTCTTCTATAAATATTTTGAGCAGATTAGATGTTAGGTAAGCATTATTTATGATAAATTTGGATGGATTAGATGTATTTAGATGGATATATGATATTAAAGTAAACTTCATGAAAAACAAGAAAACAAAGTCCTCACAAAGTTAAATTGTTACTTTGTAGAAAAGAATATACTCTTAGGCAATGATATAGGCTAGTCTTTACAGAGAAGGGTATAGCTTAGATAATAAGTTCTATTATCACAAAGAAGAATATGATCTAGAAATAATGAGTTTATCCATTATAAGAAAGAATGTTGGAGACAAATATAGATCATAGTTCAGACTATAACAAGTAGATACTTTTAATTAGAATACTTTTTCACTATATTAACTTTGTGCTGAGAATTCTTATCTGATTTAGATATATAGAAGAATAATGTTATCTTTTTGGGAGAGATACTTAGCTCACAAGTTTTCTTTTAAAGAGTAATCATGTAACAATCTCTTAAAATAGATGTCTACTGAAAAAAGCAAATAGACTTGGGGAGAATTTCTTGTTTTATTTTTTATCTTAAATATAACAATTCATAGCTTAGCAAGTAGTGTCTGTCATAGCTCTCTAATAACAAATGGCAATAATAATGGCAAATAGAGAAGGGAAAGAGAAGATAGAGGTAATAAGAAAAAAGTGATGAGCTTTATGTATAAGGAGAAATACAAGAAAAACTTAATAAAGAAGTTAGAACAAAGGATATAGAATTTTAAGATAGTAGAGAGTTATTTGAAAAGATGAGGGAGGAGTTTAGAGAGATTAATAAGAAGTCAATAAAGATGGACTAGTTGTAGTTCTTGGGGCAAAAGAGCAAGGCTTGCAATGAGAATGTGCAAGTTTTTAGGAAGATAGTGAGAGTAAGAGAGATGGTATAAGGGTAGGCCCCTTATTGAAAAGTTTAAAAGGAGGTTGAATAGAATAAGAAGAAGGTTGGCAAAGACAGAGTGTCTTCTGAAAACAATTGGAAAGTGGTACAAAAGTACGGTATAGTTAGATTACAACTAGAGACAGTTAAGAGCAGAAGAGAAAAGAAGACAGAAGAAGTAGAAAAGAAACTACAATACAAAAACAAAAAGTTTCTTTAAAAGAATAGAATAGCCTTGTGTTAAAAATATGAGAGTTCTTCTAAGTCCAGATTAGAAGAATTAAGAACCTTGATACAATAAAGGTAAATACAGAGAAAGATGCCCTATATAATTGTGGCAAACTAGGTTACATAGCAACACAATACTGGTAGAGAGGTGATGTAAGAAGGATAGAAACAATTGGGATGCAGCAGGCATTCAAAAATAATGGGATCCAATAGTATCTCAGCTCTCTAAATCTTGTACAAGCCATATTTGACAATAATAATTTGTTGTCTAAAACTGAAAGAAGGTGAAAAAAACTTGAGATGTACCCTATGGTCTCTAAGCAAAGTGTAGTCATACATTGGACTAGAGAAAGACACTCATGAAGAAGTGTTGGTGAGAGCACTGTTAGATAGTAGAATAACAGAGTTGTTCATAAGCAAGTGCCTAGCCAAGAAACAAAGCTCCAAGTTGGAAAGATTGACTGGTCTAATAGATAGATACTAGTGGCAGGTCTGTGACCCACAAAGTTGAAGTAAACAGTTACTTCAAGAAACATATTGAGTATGTAAGAATAAACATGGATATCTCATGGCAGACAATCAGCTGTCAACTTGCTGGTTATCTTACTACTAATATAGTGCTGTGACAAATGCAAATGTCATATACTATGAGTCAATATGGTTTATGTTGTAATTTTATACTGCTGGGCAGGCTGTATATTGAGTAATAGATTATCATATAATATATAGAGACATTGAATGTAGCCAGCCACAATATGAGAAGACTTTATAGATTAATGGCAACAAAGTCAATACCAGAAAAAGCATAGATGTAACATTTGAAGTACTACATTTAGATTTAGTGAACAGCAAAGTGGTGAGTTAACTGTCTATAACCTACATTAGTTTACTCTCTTATCTATTACTATCAGAAATAATGGTATCCTAAACAATAATTGTAGAAGTGCTGAACTGAGCTAATATATTCACTAGGATAAAGTTGTGCAACAAGCTTTGGATGCTCCTAGCTATTGTATGTTTATTTTTCTTAGTAACCCTTTGAGATAACAATAATACCAACAACAGAATTGTTCATTAATTTTTTGATAGCCAATGTAAGCAAGACAGGTGGTCAAGAATATAACTCATCTTACTATTCTGGCCAAGACAATGGTTCTGATCACTTAGGTTGTGAGTTTTTAGCAGATTGTAATAGCAGTGAATTCTTCAGATTTGTTACCATAGTCAAACTTGGCTTACTTCTTGGAGTTTCAACCTAATATAATCTATTATTAGCTTTTATACAACACTTGTTATTAAATAAGATCTATTCTTATTTAATTGATGTTAATCTTGGATTGACCATCACACAGAAAAAACATGAGAAATAAATTAATAATGAAGAACTAGCTTATATGTTATATTTTAAGACTTAGAGTTGGAATCAAAAGAGTAAATCTTAGATTGGGTCAATTATAAGAAAACTCAATAGAGTTCTTAGATACAAAGTATCTACCTTATATACTACCAACTGCTAGTCTGTACTCTATTACTTTAGCCTACCCTAAATAACTATGCATTATTTTTAAGATCAACATATATAAAATATGCTATATGATATTATCATTCTAGAATTTTCTATATCCTTCCATCATAACCATGTGATCATGTGACAGTGACAGTGACATGTGACTATGATATCACACTAAACCCTAACTCTAAATAAAAGAGGAAAACAAAATAAAGAGAAAATAAAAAAAATAAAATAAAATCAAGTCTATCATTTACAATTTTAATATTATACTTATGACCAGGCATACAACAAAAATAATCTCAAAGGTATAAGTCTATTGGCAGTGCTGGCTAGCATAATCTTTCTCATTCAGTGGCTTCTACTTCATACTTTTGGCAGATTTACAGATTATCAAGCAGTTCACATCCAGAGAATTCTCTAGTAGAGAGTCTAAGGAATAACTTGGTAACAACACAATAGTTAAGGGAATGAAACCATTTGCTAGGGCTAGAGAATCTAGGAATAAAGAAAATATTGTCTTTGGTACTGTGTTAACTGTTATGAAATTTTTGACAAGCAGAGATAGAAATTTAGGAGGATTGGATGAGCTTGCAAATATGGTAAGTTATTTTTGAGGTATAGCTTTTTTGACAACATTCTGAAAGGGTTACAGATTTCATAGTTTGGAAATTAAGATACTAAGTTATCTAAGGGTATGATATACCTAAGAATGGATATATTTGAATTATCAATTTATGATATGGAGTATGTAAATAGACTATGATAGTATGACACTACTATATTGAAATAGAAAGAGAAGAATGAAATGAAAAGAAAACAGAAAGCATCATGATTTTCTTCCAAAAATCTAAGATATCAAGTTATTGAATCTCCTATAACTTTTATAAAATCTATGTAAAGAATATAGTTTCTTGTTACTAGTACTACTAAGCCACATGGACATGTAAGTCTTGAAAGAAATAATCTTACTATCTTCTAGACTAGCAACTGCCATATCATTAACATTCCAAATCCAAACTTTGTCAACACTTTATACAGCTTCTTCTTCTACTACTGTCTAGCCTGTTTCAATCTATACAAGGCCTTCTTTAATTCTTAGAACTAAACTCCAGATTTCAGCTTCTTAACTCTTTCTAGTATCTTTATCAAGATTTTCTCATCAAGATTCCCTTGCAGATAAGTAGCAACAATGTTAACTTGGTAGATTTCATAGTCAAGAAAAGCAGTAAAGATGAGGTACCTTTGGTAACAATCTAGGCTTTGAATTTAATCTGATTTTCATATCCATTAAGCTTCTCTCTGAAGACAATTCAGCTCTCTACAGCTTTCTTCCTCTCTAGCAACTTATCTATTTATTCAAAAACTTCTAACTTCTACAACTAAGTATACTCTGATTGGATAGCCTATTCCTACTGTTCAAGATGTAATAAGTTTACCATTTTCCAAATCTTCAGGCCTATATCTCTTTGTCTTATTAGTTCACTAGCTTAGTAATCTGACTTTTACTATCCTAGACTTCAACTTTCTCTTTCAAACCTCCTTCAGTATATGAGTTCAGCCTGAGAACCTAAAAATCTACAAGTGGGAAACATTTAGCTTCTACCCAGTCTGTCAGAGTTAAAGATAATAAACTTTATTTATTTTCTTTTCTTTTCTCATTTTTATTTTCTTTCTCATTTATTTTTTAAATTTTGAACTTAGGATTAGTGGTTAGTATGACATCACACCTGACTGTCACAAGTCACTGTCACATAATTATATATTCCATAGATAAATGTAGAAGATTTCAAAATAATGATATTATATAGTATGTTCATTATATATTGACCTTATGAATAGTATATGGTCTTTAGAATAGGTTAGATATGATCTCACACAGACTAACTAGCTGGCATATATAAGGTTGATATTTTGTACTAGGAACTCTATTGAGTTCTCTTATATAAACTTTATATAAGGTTTTTCTTTGACTTATCACTGAGTTTTGAGTCATAACACAGTCTATAGTTCATAAAAAATTATTTCCTTTAATCTAGAGATAAGAGTAGGACTTTGTATATATACTGTATATATGAATGTCTTCTTTTAATACCTAAAATTAACACTAGTAGTGTATAATATATATGAGACTATCTTGAAGAAAATGATAACTGCTTTTTTGGCAATTTTATTTTTCTCTAGAGTATATAGGTTTATTGTTTCATGTATAATCTCACTACAGTGTTGAAAAATTCCAAACAATTATTGCTTCAAAAGTGCTAAACTTTGAAACCTGACTGTTATTTCAGAATAGAGATAATATCCCTTATAGCTATACTATTCTCTGTTTTGTCTTTTAACAACTACTCCATTAGATAGTGATAGCTTATTCCAACTACAATAAGTACTTACAGATAGCCATTGCATGTTGATACAAATATAAGGCCAGTAAAATTCATAATAACTAGTTTTATTTTGGAATACTGACTCTAGCTTGCCTTAGGCAAGAGAAGTCAGTGAGAATTTCTATTTGTATACCTGATATAAGTGGTTAAATTCCTATAATATAATAGTATCCAATATCTTAACTATCTAACTATTAGAATTATGAATAATAGACTTTATTTTATTTTTCTTTGAACTTAAAGTTAGGGTTTAATGGAATATTACACATGACTGTCACAGCTATCACATATCATCAAGTCACATAAACATGTGATATAATAAAAAAATATAAAAGATTCTAGAGAATAATGTCATCTTATATATATATATATATATCAACAGTATATGATATATATGCTTTTTAGGATAGGCTAGATTTTATATAGTATAGACCAATAGTCCAACATATATAAGGTAGATACACTGTACTTAGGAATTCTATTGAGTTCTCTTGTATTAACCCAATATAAGATTTTTATTTTAACTTAATACTAAGTCTTAAGTTGTAACACTAATCTCATCTCATCAACTTAATAATCTACAGACTTAAATATCTTGTTTATTAATATCACAGCTATAAGAAGACCTGTTTTTTGTCTTCAGAATTGCTGCCAAATCCTATAGAATTTAAAATACTAGACTAAACACTACTAATAAAGCTCACAGTACTTGTCTCTTTATTCCTACTAACAGAGATCAATGCCAAGATCACAGAAAGTAGACTTAGTTTCTTTATATTTTATTTTCAATTTATTTTCAATTTTTCTATTTTTAGAACTTAGAGTTAGGGTTAGTGACAATATTACTTGGTCATACATCAGTCACATCAAACATGGTGACAGTGACAGTCACAAGTCATGAGATGCATAGAAGAACATAAAAGGTTCTGGAAAAGATGATGTTATATAGCATGTGCAACACATGTTGATCTTAAGGCTAACACATGGTTGTTTAGGGTAGGTTAGAATTAACTAGCATGGACTATGTGGATTTAGTATATAAGGTAAACTATCTTGTATAGAGTTCTCTATTGAGTTCTCTTGTGTTAACTCTAATACAAGGTTCACTTTCTTAACCAACTCTAAGGTTTTGAATTTGTAACAGTCAAGCTGTTACTAGGGTGCAACAAAAACTATGTAGCACTAGCTTTTAACTGTGTGCTAAAAAATTTAAAGAGAATAATATCAGTATTAGAAACTTGTAGAAGAGATAGAAACAAGAATATAACAAAAGATTAGAATATATAAAAATTATAAAAGAGTATTTGTGAATATAAAAAGATAGTGTTAGAAAGCATGTTATAAACTTCTTTGGAAAATTTAGTAAATAGATTACATAGCTCCTTAAGAGCCTGCGATAATACTATATAATGCATCATCACTTAATTAAATCTTACAATTGATAATACCAACTGATACTCATCTCACTAGAACTTTTCAAAACTTGTCTGAAAGTGATAGCTTAGTATTAATAATATATACTCAAAAAATAGTGATTAAAAGTAGACAGGGGTTCTCTATTTGTTTTCCCTCTACTTGTGACTTATATATTAGTCTAAAAATACAAAGAATGAAAACTAAACAAATAACAAAAACAAGTCTGGTGTTTCAAAAGTACATAGTTCTCTCTTGATTAATAGCCTAATACTGGTATAATGACAAGTTCCTACTCATGGATAACTTCTTTTTATTTTTAGCATTTTTACTGGCTATTCCTACTTATATGCCTCTTTTCAGCTTATTCTGTTTCTAATCACTGGTGTTTCTGCCTTAACTTATATTCCAGATGCTTGTACAAATCTTAACTATGCTCATGAGCACTCTTTCTTTGTAGCTAGTCCTTTATAAGCCCCATGATATTCTCTGTCCTTAAAAATCTCATATATAAGATCTAGTTTGTCTAATAGCTACCACACCATCTCTTGAGTAGATAACAACTTGAGAAAACCTAAGATGTTACTTAGGAGTACAAAGTTTTCCTTGCTAATATTTTTAAAAAGACTTTAAGCGCTCAAAAAACCTATAAGAGTATATTATTTCACAGAAAAGTGTTTTCTGATATAACACTGCTATCTTCTACTGCTGTCCTCCAAGCTCTTATCTATTAACCCCTTCTTTTCTTCTAAGCTAATATTCTAGATAATTTTATCAGAAACATTTCTAATCATAATGTTTTCATTATTCCTTCTCAAATAAACTAATCTAAGAAATTAAAATGTAGCTCTTGGCTATTTAAGATATTTGTCATCTTCAGAAACCTTACTCTATTCTCTCAGATTCTTCTAGAGATAAGTGGTATATTTACCAATACTATATCAATTAATACTTGAGTTCTCCTAAGATTGTGAAAGTCTACAAAACTCTGTGGACTCTATTAGTCATTCTAATAGCAGAATGAAGTCTTTGTCTAGAGATCTCAGAGTATTACAAGTCTGGTAATGTCACAAACTTCATTCAGCTTATATCTCCACAACCAGTGAAGTGATCCCCATAAACCAAGTTGTACTAAAAAGCTCCAAATGAGAGCTATTTTTAGGATATACAAAAGTAACAACAGATTACTGAGATATCAGACTATCAGTAACTATAAGTTTCATTGGCTATTATCTCAGAAACAACTAAATATAGAAATCAGTATTTATAGAGATATAAGTATATCAATATAGTGACATAATTAGTTATCTTCTAAAATTAGTCTAACATCTGCTATAACAAATAAAGCCCTACTAGATATAAGTTTTGATTATGTGATAAAAACAGCTTGCACATAAACTATTACTATTTTGTAAATATCTGAGAATTAAACCTTAGACTTAATAACTTCAATTATTATTCATTATTTATCTCTTATTATTATTAATATCTGTATTGATCTTTATTATTATTATTATTATTATTGAACTTCTAAATCACTTCTAAACCTTCAAGAGTACATCTAAGGTTTAGATATTATAAATAAGTGAGTAGTTTATTTTGTAATAAGTAGTCTCAGATTATCTACTTTATGTTTTAATTTTTCAATAAATGCACATTTCTAGTAATTATCTTATAACTTCCATCAATACAAACAAGGCTCTAGAACTCCTCTAGAATTATTTATGAGAGATAGCTAAATACTAACTGTCAAGATCGTTGATGGTAGACTTCATTTTTTATTTTCTCTTTTCACTTTATTTTATTTTTCTTCTTCTTTTTCTTTTCTTTTCTATTTTTAGAACAACTTGGGTTAGGGTTTATCGGTCATGTGGTCACAATAGTCACAAGATCAATCATGGGACTTGAAAGAATGAAGTAGAAGGTTCTGGAATAAAGTGACGTCATACAATATGGACAACACATGTTGGCCTCATGTCATACACATGGTCATTTAGGGTAGGGTGCACAGTAGTGAGCATGGACCATGAGTAGTAGTATATAAGGTAGACTACTTTGTACTAGGAACTCTATCAAGTT
>Ga0157364_1002698_pt1 | contig 16778 bp, 15 predicted proteins | sample AttsexASBM2_FD_111476 | JGI IMG/M metagenome (GOLD analysis project Ga0157364, IMG submission 111476) | Fungus gardens microbial communities from leaf cutter ant in Ribeirão Preto, State of São Paulo, Brazil - Atta sexdens ASBM2 | ecosystem: Host-associated > Fungi > Mycelium > Unclassified ... | reverse complement strand
TATTTTTTTTTTATAATAAAAATAAAAAAAAAAAAATGTTTTTTTTAAAATTTTTTAATTTTAAAAATTTTTTTTATAAAATAATTTTTTTTTTTTTTTTTTTAATTAATTTTGTATTTATGTTTTATCACTTACAATTTTGAAGGATGAAGAGATAAAAGAACAAAACGAAAAACAATTTTTCTATTTTCAAATTCTGACCTTGATTAAACTATATACGCACTATACTCGCAAATTTCTTTCATGAAAGTTTATTACTTTTAAGATGTCTTTTCATGCTGATGCTCTATGCTCATTTTTTTGCGTCAAAATAGGTTACAAATCAAGGCTACGATTCATTTAGATCTGGTTGCACCGTTATTTTGATTTTAACCGAAACTTAAAATTCTCTATCTCGTTTTAAAACTGATAAAGAAAGTTTTAAGCCTCGCTTAAAATTAAAGTAACGTTAGTGCAATCGGACCTTAATGCTACGAATGCTTCGAAGCATTTGTTTCATTTGATATTTAATTTTTATCACGTGATATTTTCAATATGAAAAGACACCTTTACAGGCACCGCCATTGGAGGCTCTTGATTCTCGAAAAGAGTTGGAAGTTCGTGCCAACATGTTAAACTTGCCACCACCAATTTATAAAATGTATTTAAAGAAAGAGAAACATTCTGTTAAAGTCACCATCTATGCCAGTGTGAAAGTAAATATATCAATTGAATATATTTAATTATTGAAAGATATAGATATTTTCTACATTGATCAATGAATAATAAAAATAATCAAAGTTCAGATAAGGCTTATGAGAATCATATGCTGTTATAGGCTGTTATATTTCGACAAAAACGTAATAAAATGAAGATAATCGTGAGTCTCTGAAGATTATCTGCTTTGCCTATCTCTTCGCACTTATAACAGCATATGACTCTTATTAGCCTCATCTGAACCTTTATTATTTAATATTGTTTAATATTGAGAGTCCTTATTTATATTTATATTTATTTATTTAATTAATTGTGTTTATTAATCCATGAATCTCATAGGTTGGTTCGCATACATTCCACACATACCCAGAGGACGCAGCGACTGAAGAGGAAGCCGAGAAAATTGCAGCACGTTTAGCTCTGGGACATCTTGCTAAGGAATCGACGAGCTCCGAGGTGACGACTGCTGATGCAGAATTAATTAAAAAACGCATTTTAAAAATTATAACTACGCATCATAGTGGGGTCTTCATGCATCTATTACCCGAATATTACAATGAACAATATGGGGAGGCTCTGCCCCACAATTGGCAAACAATTATTGAAAAATGCGTGGATATAAATCAAGAGAAAGGTGTTGGGGATTCCATGATACTTTGCCTAACTTCTCCAACTTTAAAAGTAATACAAATGTGCATTGTATGTTATAATTGTTTCCAGAAGAATTCGAAATAAGCATATTTTTTTTTATTTAGCGATTGGACGGTAATTCCGCATTCAAGAATATTCCTGAGAATATTCCTGAGAATATTCTTCTGACTAACAAGAAAATACAATTGAATCCGATTGGACCCGCCACGCCCAGTATATTGCCAGTACCTGAAGCACATATTTGGCAAGTATGTGTCACTTACGTTGTAAACACCGTTGAAATTTGGGTTCGCCTAGGCGATGACAATGTAAGTATCCCAATATCTTGTTTATCCATTCATTTTTTTTTCACGGGCTAACACTTTTCTTGTTTCGTAGAACGAATTTGTTGATATGACAAATGAAATGACAAGTTATTATGATAAAATAAATAAACCTATCTCGTCCGTGGCATGCATACCCGGCGATTTCTATGCCGTACTCGAGGAAAATTATTGGCATCGAGTTGAGTGCACAGATTATAACAATGAAACTGGAATCGCCACGGTATTCTTTATCGACCAGGGATATGTGGAGCAATATAAATCTGACGTTCTGCATCCTTTGGACAAGAGATTCAACACTCTTCCATTTCAAGTAACTCAACTATTTGACATTTTTTTTAATTCTCATTTTTATCATTGTAGATTGACTTTAATCTAGATTCAACTTATACTCCATCTTTTTCTAGTTCTAGAAATTAGAAAAAGGTGACAAGTAAATTGAACCGAGATTGAAGTTAATCTGCAATTGCAACATTGCAAACGGATATGTACTTTACATTAATTTAATTTGATCTCATGTATGTTTCTATTTTATATAGGCTATAAGAATAGGTCTTCAAGGATTAAAGGAGTTTCGCGATTGCGCCCAGATGATAACGGAGATCGAAAATTATCTTTTAATCGATCAATTGTTTTACGTGAAAGTACATGGTATGGATAGCGATGAATATGGTTCATACGTAATGGTAACTTTTTACGACACCAGCAAAGGAGACGAAGATATTGATGTGAACCAAATCCTAATTGACAAAATTTTAGAAGTTATGACTGTTACGTTCAAAATGCGTGTAATTGTCTTTTGATTTATTATTATGATTTTCTGTTATTGCGATTCTTTTTTGCTTTCTTAAATACATCGATTGTTTTTCACAGGTAGGACAATTAATCGAATTAAACGTCACGCACATAGATGAGTATGGTAAAGTTTATACGCAATTAAACTCATTTACCAAAAATATATTGAGTAATGAAAATATGTTTCAATTTGCTACAAAAATGAAGGTGAATGCGATTAACTTTACAAAAACATACCTTGCGGACTGGAATTCGCAATTGTATAGGGCAAGAGTGACTGACATTCCTGCTGAGCAAGAAGTAACGGTATTTCTGATTGACGTTGGTAAAATTGTTTTGATACCAAGAGCAAATCTATTTCACATAGACAAAACATCAAAGACTCTACAGTGCATTCCTCCGCAAGTATGAGAAAATTGTTTTTTTCATCGACATTTAATGTTTCTTTAATTTTTTGTGAAGATAAAACTGATATTTATATGTTCGTGTGTAAAAAATCAGGCAATGCAAATCTTTCTGCACAATATTGATCAGTCAATGTACAACAAGAGATTCGTGGCAAGATTCCAAGAATTAGTTTCGGACACAGATATGCTTGTAGCGAGGGTCATTAGGATCAGCAATTCTGGAGTTCCAGTAGTAGAGATTTTTAAAAGAATTGGACCGAATAACATGTTGGCTTCGATAAATACATCACTGATTTATGCCGGCGAACTATCGAAGTAAAAATTTGGCAGTTCTGTTACGAACTATCCCTATATGCATGCTCTATGTCTTTGTATTTTATTTTTGTTTCATTTTTGCTACATATTTATATATATATATATATATATATATATATATATTTATTTATATAACTCTGTGCTTTTATAATTGTGTACTAGCTTTATAAATTTTATTAAACGAGTTTCTATGTATGTATAGAATCAAAGAAGATAGCAATAATAATAACAAATCCAAGAAACGATTGGATCGCAAAAGTACTCGTGTTCCCGAGATCGTTGGCAAATTGAATCCACCTGTAATTTCAGACATCGGTCAGTATTTTGATGTCCATGTAACATTAGTTGCGCATCCAGGACATTTTATCGTGCAACCGTTGAACAATGCTAGCCAGTTAAGAGTACGTAAAAATCAATAGGAATTTTTTAAGTGTACGTTTTGTTCAATTAATTAATTAAATATATTCTGGACCTTCTTATTTGTAGGAAATGATGATGGACTTACGAAAGTACTACGATGCAAACGATAATCCGCCTTTGGAGTCTATCAGTGAAGGCAAACTCTATGCAGGAAAACTTCAAGATGATTGGTATAGGTATGCAGCACATCATTTTGCAATATAAAAAAGAATATAATAATGATTAATAATAACATAATATTTATTTTAGAGTATATGTTACTGACATTATCAGCGATAATGATGTATCAGTATATCTCTGTGACTACGGCGACGTGACGATAATATCTATCAGCAATTTGCAGCCGTTGATGAGTAAATTCTTGAAATTACCATATCAAGCAGTAAAGGCTAAACTCGTTGGTAAGAAAAAGGCTTCTTTTACGTTACAAATACAATTTAAATTCTTATATCACTCGCAAGGAATTCTAACATGACTTTTAACATTGATTAGGAATAGAGCCTTTAAATGTTGACTGGACGGTGACCGACTGCGTCAAATTTAAGGATTTAGTGCTTGATAAGGACTTCGTCTCTGTAATCGTGGAGTCGGTATTTGACAGTCTCTCGCCAGTCAATGGTACCATGTTGGGTTTAAAACTGATTGACACTAGCACTGAAAAAGATATATACATTGATAAGTTATTAGTAGAAGAAAAGCGTGCCAAATACATCGAAGAAGTTGAAGGTCTTCCTTCTTAGTTGATTAAATCAGTCGACAATTAGAAATATTTATTTTTTTCTTTATGAATATATGTATTGTTATCTTATGACGCCGTGATAATGGACTGTTTATATATGCTCGAACTTGTCATGAAAGAACGACACAAGGAATGTTTCTAACAAGGAAACCCATGGAAACATTCTCTTTCGATTTTGATGAGCTTTGCTTGTTATGTTCTACACAAAAATAAAGGACTCATATTTTTTTTTTATAAAGATCTAATCGCATGTTCAGGGAATGAAATACTTTTGAAGAAAATTTTTTTTTTTTAAAGAAAAGGTTTTTTTCGAAAGCGAATATCGTTAAAACTGTAGATAAAAAAATATATTCTGAAGAAAAGTTTAATGGTTTGAAAAATACTTTATGATAGTTAAAAAAAATTTTTTTTAATTAATATCAATTGTAATCTTTTTAAAATTATATTTATTATAATTATTAAGTATTCTTAGAACAATTCAACTTTTATTTCAAACTTTTTTTCTCTTATAATTTTAATTCGCTCAAAAGATAGTAACCAATTTTTTTTCAAAGGAGTGTTGCACTCCTTGCGCCTTTTATCAATTGGTTATAAAAAAAATTTGTCCTTTTTTTTGTCTACAAAACAACATTCAAAGCTCATCAAAATCGAAAGGGAACACTTCTACGAGTTACCTGTAAAGTTTTATTTTTTTTCGTCACGGTTACACATTGATACGCACATAATCATTACAAAAAGGAATAACAATTATTATTTTAAGTTTTAATAAAATTTATCAGTTTTGTTATTTGAAAACTTTCTTTTTTCTCTAAGTATCAAAAGATATGAGCAAAAGAGATAACACATATATTTATTTATAATATAAATAGAATTTTTCGAAAAAATTACTCGTTTTTATATAAAGGCTTGTATACAATTTATACGCGCGTGTTATAATAGTTTTTCTTAACGTTTACCGTTATGAATTAAGTTTTTGTTATCATATAAGCAGATATGTTATTGTAAACCGTTGAACTTATAACAAAGTGCAGTTTATTTACAAAGAAATTTTATTATAATTTTGTTGAATTTCTTGAAGATATTAATTTTAATGTCGAGTATTCTTTAACAATGTTATATTGTATCCCCTTTAATTTTTTGTCGTTTAACTTTGCAAAGTTAATTCATGATATATATTAAACGAAACAGTATGATTGTCTAATGACAAAAGATTGGCTGTGTATAATATATTAACTAAATAACAGCATTCCATATCTATAAATAAAGAAATTACTTCTATACATGTATAATTTCTATATATGTATATTTATATATAAAATATATACACATACATACACACACACACACAAATACACACACACACATACACATACATTGAACATTACACGCTTCTGATACGTGATTTGACTTGGATTGTAATTACCTTTTTTGCCATATTGTAAGCGTGTCATTAGAAATTCTCACAAGATTTATTTATAATGAATATATTTTTATTTTTCTATTGATCTGCAACTAAAGTTACAGCATATAAAATAAAGTTTATGTATAATTTTTTCCACATGCATTTTATTTTTTTACACATAAATAAAATGTCAAATTAATAATATTATAAAATTGTACAATACGATGAAGATAGAATACTCATCATGTTAACGGGACCAAATATAAAAAAATTGAGCTTAAAAGAGAATTAAGAAGTATAAGAAATGATATCACTTATGTTCGCTCATTCTCTACGAGGAATGTAACATTACTAATCCGTGAACTATCACTCCCAATCGTTTGGACGGAATCTTTCTCCTCAGTTGTAACACCAACTTTAATGTTTTTATTGAAGTTCGACATTTCCACGATATAAGTACCAGCGCTGTCTGGGGAGTTTATGTGCAACGACGTATCTGTTTTTTTTAACGCAACTGCCGAATTGCGAAAATCAGATGAATGATCCAAACTCTTTGATACAGTCGTGAAGCTAGACTGCGTATTGTTACCATCATGGGATCTTATGGAGTTCACGGCACGATCATCGAGAAGTACATTTCGTTGCAAATCGACGTTGTTAGACGCGTTGTTGGTCCAAGAATCACAGTTCGCGCTGGAACTCTGTTTGGCGACGTCTTCAAACATTGAATTCCCGAATAATATTGAGTCGATTTTTTCAATAATATTATGAAGTCGATCCCAACTCTTCTTCCTCCAATTTCGCTCCATTTCTCTCGAATAGTGCGGCATTGTCCACAGTCGTCCATAATCATTATTTTCGATTTGTATTATCGTGTGATCGGCTGTTAAATGATGAAGCAAAAGGGGCATTTCCTTCCTCCCTGCTACGTTAGGTTTACTCTGTCGAGGGCAGCTCAAGGCATTCAAGATCACTTCATTACCTCGACTTTGTGACGCGTCTTCCATAAGATGTAATCCAACGTCATTCCCATTGGCGTCTTTATTATATCTCAGAACACCTACTGATGTGGGATTGCCGAATATCGAATATGCCAAAACGTGATCGTAGGGATGGTAATCCACACAGGTAACAATTATCTTAGCCGAATTACGTTCATCATTCGTGTACTTGGCTACGAGTTTACCTGTCTCCAAATTCCAGATATTCAATACGGAATCCTCGCTACCGCATATAACAAATCCACCGCAGGGAGATATACAAGCTTTCAATTGTATTCTATAAGTAAGAAAGAAAAGAGGCTCACACGATAGATCGAATTAACAAAAAAGTTTAATTAAAAAATGAACGAATACGAGAAGCAGCAGTAGTGATAAAACAAATATAAAGTGCAACAGAGATTTGGAAAATCTATTGAGAAGCAAAGCTAGCGTAAAAAAGATTGATAAAAAATGGAGAAAAAAGTGTGAAGTGGATATAATAAATTTAAATAAGGATATATTATTTAAAAAAGGATGTGAAAAAAATAAGGAAGAAAATTAATCGAAAAAAAATATCGAGAAAAAATTAAGAAAAATAGAAGAAAGAAGGCAATATAAGAAAAAGAAAAAAAAATTCAATATTATTAAACGTTATCTTCATATATCACATATGCTGGGATATATAAAGAAAGTTAATTGCAATGAGAACGCGTATGTTAGAAATGCATAAAAAGTCCAACGTGCCTTTGATTATTTAGTCGTTTATACTTTTGCAATACTACGCCGGTTGCGAGATCCAGCATTCGCAAGCCATTATCTCTCGAATGTACGAGGAGTCTAGACTCCAGGGGATGCAGAACGATTGTGTTGATAACGACACCCTCGATCTCGCGAATTTTTATCTTCCTCAAGATGCATCCAGTCCTCTTAGATGATATCTTACTGTCTATACGGATTGTCCAAAGAATTATCAATCCTACGCTGTCGGCGGTAATCAAATTACCGTTTTTTTGAAAGACCATCGAATTGACGAAACCCTCGTGGCCTTCCAATTCCTGGTTCAATTCTCGCTTCCTTGATCTCCTGTCGTTCACCCAGATGCGAACTACTCGATCGTAACATCCTGTCGCTACGATCGTCGCATTGCCGGGCCCGTACTTGGCGCAATAGACATACGAAGGATGTGGCAGCATCTACAATAAATTTGTTTTGTGTACATTTATATTAAACACAAATTTTCCTTTAACAATTCAAAATAAAAAAACTTAAATTGTTAAATTGAATAAAATTGTTTGAAACATAACACGATCTGCCACAGATCGTGTTATGTTTCAAACAATTTTATTCAATTTAACAATTTAAGTTTTTTTAATTATATATAAAATACTTATTAGAAAAAATTAACGCGAATATGTTAAAACGCATTTGTTGTCAATAAAATGCACAGTTTTAGATATTTAAAAAATTGAAAGAAGCTTATAATTAAAAATTAATATCGTTAATCTTAATTAATGACCTCGATGTGCTGCACGATTTGACTGCGAACGTCCCAGATACGTGCCGTTTGATCCGTTGACGCCGACAACAGGCAATGATCGTCGCTGGACCAATTTAGAGAGTACACGAAAGCCTTGTGACCGAGAAATCGAACATGGATCTTGCCGGTTTCGACCTGAAATCGAAATAATGATAAACACAATTGATAACAATTTGAACACAAATAAAAACAACTGAATTTTACGATCTTATTGCCTCAGAAAAATTTAATTATCTTTTTCATTCTTTTCTTTCATTCTCCTCTCCTTTCGTGATATTTGTTTGCGATATCTGCGATATTGACGCACCTCATAAACGACAATTGGGTAATAGTACTCCTCGGAATGGACGCAAGCCAGATACTTGCCGTCGTTGCTGAAGGCGACGTAGAAGCAGCCTCTTTCGCTCACTTCCGTCTCGAACATCTTCTCATTCGGAATTTTGCAAGATTGAGCCGCTAATCGCGCCCATTTAGGAAGACCTATCGATTCCGACGTGCATTTTGAAAGATCCCGCAAGTTGTTTTGTGATTCATCAAGAAGATCATTTATTGACAGCTTTTGATAAAGCACTGACTCGAGTTTTGGCGGTGGGATTGATGTCACCGTTACTAGGAGACTACTGGGATACTTGTCTCTATTGTTCGACTGCCACCAAGTATAAACCTGTATGCAAAATAAAAGTAGTAAAAGTTTGTTCAATATGACATTGTTGCGAAATTTTACGTAAATCATCCTAAGAAGATCTTAAAGCTTCTAATCCTCCGCTATAGATACGCTATAGATACGCTATAGATAGATTAGTTTTTACGAAAAAGTGAAAATCGCATTCTGAAGATAAAAAGTTGTACGATCCTTCTTTTTTTTGTGATAAATTACGTTCATTGTTCATTACAGCCAACAATAGAATTCAATGATATCTATGCCAAAAACTTTCATCTGGTTTTTTTTAAAGAACCCAAATATAATAGAGCGATAAAAGACGACATGATATTTGTTGTGATCTGCAAATTTATTCTGTAGTCTATTTATCCTAAAAATTTTTCTCAAAATTTTTAGGCGAATTGAAAAAACAGAAAGTGATGAATCAAAGCGGAACACATAGGCAGTTTTTAGGAAATGTGTAGAAAGTGTAAAAATTGGCAATGCCAATTTTTGGCAAATGAAATAAAGAAAATACTAAAGAAATTTGCTTGCGTAACAAAAACGATAAATACCTCGCACTTTTGTCTTCCGTATTTTTTAAAGCTCCGTCTAGGTTTGTAAAGTTGCAATCGCACTTTTTTGTCTATATGAAGAATATTGTTAGTTCCTACGGGCTTAAGAAATGCCCAGGCGATTTTGTTCCAGCATCCCTCGCTACCTGAATTGTCAAACGTGAATTATTAGATTTTTAGCAAGCAAAAAACTCAATGCAATTCTAAAAAATTATAAGAGTTCCTAAATATTGTAATAGATATTATATATTAATAACATTTACAATCGAATAATTTATTTAACTTATTTCTAGCTCAATATTAACAAATCTCTGTTCTTAAGAATTTAATTGTTGATTATTTAATTGTTATCGTACTTTCAAAAGCATATAATTTATATGTTAATCACTTGACGTAAATAAAATAATTAATTTAGAAAAAAAACGAAAAAATAAACTTTTTCATGTAAAATTGTCTTAAAAAAAGACAACTAATCTCATGCATTCTCATTATCATTTTTCTAATAAATTAGCTAGATAATATACTTATAAGATTTGAGCAGAAATTTACCAATTTTGTCATAACTGATGCTTGCGTCGGCGAAGCTCAGGAGCTCTATAATTTCGAAGAGAATCACCACTTGTTCGCCATCTTCGCGTCTCATAATCGCGTCGAAGTTGTGTTCAAAGATAAGCTCCTCTTCCCAGACTGGTATCATCGACCTATTCTTCTTGAAGTCAAACTTGCCGGTGATCATCGGTTGAAGATATGTATCGCCGCTCTCTGTGCTCTTCAAATATGAACCCGTGTGAGCCTCCACGATATGAACCCTGACCATCGGTCGCCTTACGCTCACGTAATCAGCTTCCAGCACATCCGCCCGGTGAATCGTTATGGAAATAAATTTCACCTCTTCCTTCTCCTTCATTTCCTTTTCCTGTTTACGTTTCTTTTTCCTCTTTCTTCTCACCCTTGTATCTGTCTCTGTCATCGAATTAGCATCCTTCGCGGATGAACTGAGGAACACGTCTTCACCGGAAGGCTCCTTCTTCTTGAGCAACGATCGCTCTTTCCTTCTGGATCGATTGCGCGTCATTTCCGGTTTGGACTTCCGGCTGCTCGAGACTCGTTCCTCGGAGGCGATCGAGCTCGATCGAACATCAGTGATCCTCTCCAGACTCGCCGACGAATCGAATTCCCCAATACTATTCCTTCGACTTTCCGAAAATCTCGCTTTCGAAGAACGATCATTGCTTTCCACTGCGAGACGTTCGTTCATCACAGATTCCTGTCGATGCCTCCTCGAAGAGCCGCTGGACGTAATCCCAGCGACGTCCACGTCCTTGACATTCGAACGATCGCTCAGTCTCCTCATTTCAATCTTAGTGCTCTCTTGATTATGATCAGTCTCAATCCGGAGCACCTCGTCCTCGTTATCAGATACGAACGCCGGATTGTCGAAGAGGATGGCGTCACTCCGCCGCAAGTTGGTTCGCGGTGCTGGTACCGGCGTTTTACGCGAGTCTTCGATCAACGGGGATGCGTCGTCGCTCGTCTCGGGTAATCGGATCACCCCGGCGTCCTTGGACCAGCGTTTCCGCGGCGGTCTTTTCGAATCTACTTCCGTTTCGTTCGCCGCGGTGTTCCATTGCTTCCTGCGCCGCGGTTTCTCCTCGAGAGACTCGTTTCTCTTTCTCGGAGCCTCGAATTCCTCTATCAGATCCAACGACTCCACCATCAAATCATCATGTTTGGGAAGATCCTTCGAGGAACTCCTGCGATCAGAGAAACGATTTCGAGGTTTTTCACTCGCTCGCGAAGAAACTTTGGAACTTTGGAAAGATCGTTCGGAGGATCGTTTAGTCTCCTTATCGATCGTAATATCATTTTCATTGTTTTGTTGTTGACTTAATCTTTCACCCGCGTGGTGAACGTCCACGATGACGTTCATCGTCTTCGGCGACATCACGTTCTCCGTCGATTCATCGAAGAAAGAGGAAACGTTGCGCGATCTCCTTAATCTCCTACCTCTCGTGGATTCCGCAGCCATCTCTGCGACTTCGGGTTTCTTGAGGCTGCAACTGACGCTCACTGTTAATAGAAAGAAGGTCGTCTACGAGAGAATATCGCGTGTGCTCCACTTGTGCGAACCGATCGATCACTCATGAAACTTGCGAATACACTCAACCGTGATATCATCGCAGCCCTGAAGAAAATAATTTTATTCTCGTTGTAATCTTCATTAATATTCACGTACATATGTAGACTTAATTTACTCGCGATGTATAAATTCTACTTAACTACGTTCGCCATGAGGAGAATCGTGTTACTAACTGACGGCACACCAGGTGTGGGAGTGATTACGTTCAGCAGTAGCATGGATCGATCGATACAGGAATGACGGCGGCGAACCACGAACCCAGAACTCCTTCATACATTTCCTCAATTTTTGTTCGAATTAACCCTCACGGAAAAATATTATTTTCTATTTCAAAGTAACTATCAAAATTTTCTAGTTTATTATGAAATTTTGGAGGTAATTATCAAAAAATTATAATAAACTGTGGACCATTGATAGTTATTGCTTTATACTTGATAAATATCATTATGTTGATAGTAAACTTTGAGTCAGAATGATAATACTAACAACAATTGAAATCTCTTCATTGTTGCTATGAAACTTTTGACTAGTTTCTATCTTACACTTAATAATAATCATAAATCATTTTGTAGTTATTATTAAATTATCGGCACGCAATCATTTCTGAAATAAATTCATTTATATGAATATATATAATAGTTCAATATCTTATATTCAGACCGTAGTGATGCTTCGTATAAAAAGTAATATATTTAACATAAACGGTCTTGTTTCCAATCTTATTGTTATTATTAAATTGTTAATAATACATTATCGTTTTCATGTTTATTATCAAATATTGAAGATAATAACTATCTCATGCTTGATAATAACTTTATTTATTATCAGACATTTGATAGTAGATCATAATATTAAATATTAAATAATAAATTGTAAATCATTGATAGTTATTATCTTCTATTTGATAAATATCACTACGTTGATAGTAAACTATGAGTGATAGTGATAATACTAATAATAAGTAATACTAATAATAAGTATGGTAACTACAAATCTTTTCATAGTTGCTATAAAACTTTTGATTTTTATTATCTTACACATAATAATAACTATAAAACACTCGAGAAAATATATTTTATATAAAATTTTATATAACCTATATACAAATTATATATTTTATATGTAATTGTATAATTATACATATTTATACATATAATAATATATATATGATTTTATATATATATATATATATATATATATTTATACATAATATAATTTTATATAATTAGATATATAAAACATTTTCTCAGGCATTTTGTAGTTATTATTAAATTATTGATGATATATTATCATTTTTATGTTTATTATCAAATATTAAAGATAGTAATTATCTTATGTTTGAATCTTTATTATGACAAAAAAAACAGACAATTGATAGTAAAATCATTACTCCGTAATTTGTTTTATTAATTATAATAATAACTATTATTATATAATTTATAAGTTATTATCTCTATTATAATATAAATGCGGTCTTATAGATTATTATCATTATATGATACTTCCCTTACGAAAAAATACTATAGTATATTATCAAATTCATAGTATGCTATACATTCATAGTTACTATGAATTTATAGTCGCGAATTTACTGTGAACTTTTGATAGTATTTTTTCATAGTTTTTTAAATAATATTTTGGATAGTATTTTTCCGTAAGGATAATCCTGCGTTTCAATCTACAAAATATTGTACTTGTACGAGAAAATGAGATGAGATAAAAAATAATTTTTTCCGAGCTCCTTAATACACACTTCTCTCGATAAATTATTTTCATTTAATTTCTCCTTGTAATATACGCTCCATAATCGAATTCATTATAACACCTTATTCCACTAAATTTCTATGATTTATAATTGCAAGTTACTGATTTTTATCTCTTACCTTTCTGATTCAAAACTCGCTTTTCGATCTGAAGCTAAATTAACTATGGGCAATCACAGACTGAAAAAACTGCATTCTCTTATATATTCAAATTTGTTTCTTTACATCAGTAACGCACAATCTACGGCCCACCTGTGAAGTGTTTGCGAATTGCCGGTTCTTAGTAATTCGCAAATATAAAATCTGTACATTTTTTATTTTATAGCAGCCGAAAAGATTTGAAAATGGACCTTACAAAAAGTCTTTAAAATCTAGTCTTTAAAAAGTTGCGTGTCACTAGCGTGCAACTAAGCTTTGCAAACTATCACTATATATTTTACTTACTTTCTCCACTCAAAATAAAATAGATATATTCGTAACCTATAAAAACAGTCGGGAAAATAAATCACAACAAAGAAAACAATAGATCCAAATTAAAAGTGATGTATGTGACAGCTAACAGTTCCTGTAATGGTACTTTTGATTCAGACATGGACTAAAAAAAGAAGAAAGAGGAGAAAATAAGTAATGGCACAGTAACATGGCAACTTGCAGAATAGTTGGGAACAATTGTCTGCAACTGACTTTTGGCTCTAACGAATTAAATTCCCGTTTTTCCAACTGCTGTTATTCGCTAAATTATAATTATATTTACTGAACTTTTTTTTTTATATTATTTTATATTATTTATATATTATTTTGGTCTTCTTACAAATTAAATTAATTATTTCAAATCACATGTAATGTAGTAAATATAACTACAATATAAAATAATAAAAAAAGGGAAAAAGAGAAAATAAGGAAAAATAAAATGTAATTTAAAAAAATTTGTTGAATAATTATCTCTTTCATGAAATTACATTATCTCATATCGCTTTATTATAGTAAACAGTAAATTACAATATGATAAAAAAAAAAGAAAAAAAAAGAAAAAAATACAATTAAAAAAAATGTATTAAATAATTATTTGGCAATGAAAAGATCTGACTGATTAATCGATTTATCCAACAAACGAGAATGGATTAAAATGGAAATTTTTTTCTATCCGAATGCGCATTTTAAATAGCGAATACTTTTTTTGGATTTAATTGGATTCAATTGGATGTAATTGGATTGAAAAACTGCATTTCTTATTCAAAATTTTGAATTGAACAGTATTCATAATTCACAGAAAAAACTAATATTATTTTTAGATTGAAAGGCATAAAGATATGCTCCAAGCAATTCCTATAAATGAATAAAAATTTTGGATTGAAAAGGATTGAAAAGCATTCATTTTAGCATTCGTGAATCGTCAATATTTCTGAAAATCTGAATCCATTTCAATTCTCATTTGCTGAATAGTTATAATCGTTTCGCAATTCATTATTTTTCAATAAACATTTATCTTAAAGTATAAATGATTAGATCTGGAGTTACGGTATCTCGGCGTTAAGTAAATAAATTTAAGAATCACGACGTATATACAAATGATTTCGAATTTTATTGTGATTCCTCGATGGTACTTTTCACTTAGTCATAGCATAATAAGTTTGAAGCACGTTGACAGCATCCTTGAGTTTGAGATGGAACAACTCCGGATCATTTAGCATAGAAATCAATACTCCAATAGAATTGATATCTAGTAAGATATCTGTGAGCTTGTGAGGCATAAAATTCGGGTATATGCTATAAATCAGCGGATATAAATGCTCCCCCAATATCCGCCTTTGTTTCCGTCGTGATAATTGGAATAATACTGATAAATCAAGTTGCATATTTTGCGAATTCTGTGCGGGATTCATCGTATACATATCTCTTTCTATTTAACAAAAAAAATTATTCTCTTGAAAAGTACAATAACGATCAATACGTGTATGTTAATACAAAATAAATAGACATAATTTTAGTCATTGAGTAAATCGCCGATCTAATATAATTCATATAAATTATAAACAATTTATATCGTTAAACATTTTACAATTTATACTGTTAAACATTTTACATTCTGTGTAATGGTATAAAATGCCTTTATGAGTCAACATAGGGTGACAGTGTGTAAGTACTTTTTATTCAATAAGAAATGTAAATCTATATACGTTTCTCCCTTGATTCGGATCTTCTTCAATAAATACAATAAAATGCTACGAACTAAACTAATATGAAATTATAAACGCAAATATTAAATCTGATGTGATCCATTCAAGTAGTTATCAGATTTGTGATGAAATATGGGAAGATAATTTCTCAAGATTCTCCGAATATATTTAATCTAAACAGAATGACATCAAAATGACAAATTTACTAAATAATAAAATTTTATGTCAATATATATTTAGATTTTATATTAAAATTACGATATTGTAATTGTTGCGAGGAAAAAGCATTCGAGGAACTGTTAGTACAAAAGTTAAATGTGTAATGAGATAATAATACAGAAATTGATCTATGTCAAGATCGTTGAAGAGAGGGAAACAACGAATTATAATAAAAATATGTAAAATCCGAGAAGAAGTTCCATGTCGTTCTACAAATTAAGACCATTCGTCTGTTTATATATCCTTTCTGAGCGTAATCTTTTTTGTAAAATATGTTGTTCATCTAAAATTTTGACATTGTCTCAATCAAACTCAACTGTGAATTCTTCTATTCTCCGTTTATTCTCTGATTACCAATTTCTGTGTCGTGTTTCAATTAATATGTCTCCTGTGCTCGTTAATCCTCGTTTTTAAAGATTTGCTCGTTTGCCTCACATCACAGTCTTTACATGCTATTTTGTAAATTACATTGATGTGAGACAAGACAAGAAATTTATCCTTAATGAATTTCCATAGATTATTAACATCTTTGTATGCCATATTAGAGTTGGGATCCTTCTTAAAAAAAAATCTCTTTATTTTTTTCCAATATCTTATAGAGAGAAAAGGTATAATAAATTTTTCCATCTTCGAGAGAAAAGGTATAATAAAATACCTGCATTTTGATTTTACATTTATTTTTGCTGGTATTATCGGAATTGTGTTGGTTAATTTGTTCGAATTTTTTATGTAATCGTTTTTTAATGATGTTAAAAATTAATCCTAGTGAATATTCGTTACTTAACAAGATTTTGAGAATTTTATCGAAATTTTCCTTGTGAAACCTACGATAAGACAATAGGAGGATTCTATTTATCAAGCTCATCACGTCCAAGTTTCTGACTCAATAATGTTGAGAAAAATAATTTAAATAGCGAAAAAGGTCGTTTTATAATATACATATCATATGTGAGTGCATTGTTATCCTTTATTATGGTTACTTCCATTTTATGATCATAT
>Ga0157364_1002697_pt1 | contig 16781 bp, 19 predicted proteins | sample AttsexASBM2_FD_111476 | JGI IMG/M metagenome (GOLD analysis project Ga0157364, IMG submission 111476) | Fungus gardens microbial communities from leaf cutter ant in Ribeirão Preto, State of São Paulo, Brazil - Atta sexdens ASBM2 | ecosystem: Host-associated > Fungi > Mycelium > Unclassified ... | reverse complement strand
TGACTGATAAACCCTAACCCGAGTTGTTCTAAAAATAGAAAAATGAAAAAGAAAAAGAAATAAAAAGTAAAATAAAAATGAAAAGAGAAAATAAAATAAAGTCCACCGTCAACGATCTTGACACTCTGGCTCTCTTTTATCTTGGTTTCTCCATTCTAAACTATTTCTGATTACTTAAGTATCATCATTCCTTGCTTATGTAATCAGAATTCTAACATATTAGAATAAACATATTATTATATAGAGTAGTTGTTATCTTTAGGAATCACTATTCTGTTCTCTTAGGATTTTCTAGAGATAAGTGTATAATTCAGTAATTTCTTGGACAATAAACTTAGGATTTCCTGAAGATTTGAAGTGCTTTGCTCTTCTACCCAGTTACCCTAACAGATGGTACTAAAGGTATCCTCTAAGAAGGATTGAGTTGAGAAGGTCGAAATAAAAAAGAAGGAAAAAGTAAGAGGGTATAGAAATATAGGTATGAATAGCTGTCTGCTTAAAATAGGAGAGAGCCATCCTTGTGAGCTCTCAGGTGAGTGGTCAATTGTCTTCCATACTTAATCTTACTGATAATCTCTTAGCAAGTTTTATTCTTGCTTAAAATATATGATTGTTAAGTAGAAGTGCTAGTTGTTATGCATAGAAGGGATCTTGGTCCTTGTGAAGATAGGAAAAGCAGTACTCAAGGCAGTAAGGGATGACAGAGTTGTAGTTCTATTATTCAAGTTTCTTGTAGAGTTTCAGGTAATATAAAAGAAGATAATTTTTAAGATGAGAGCTCTTTGGAAGTTTATTAGGCAAATTTTGAGTGAGCTCACTAATACTGTGGTAGAGGAGTGAGATAATATTGAGATCAGGTGGCATTGGAATAAAAGACTTTTTAGGGCTAGAAGTTGGTGAGGAAGACTGTGAAAAGAAATATTGGAACTTTGAAAGAGGGAGTTGAGTTGGTAAGGAAGACAAAAAGAAAGGAACTATGGAGAAGGTGTAGTAGATGAAGAAAGAGGTGACTTGGGTAGTAAAAGAGGAGTAAGATGGTGAGGAGAAGACAGAAGTTGATATGGAAAAAGTCTGTCTGTCATTCTTTTCTTTCTGTTAGTTTTTTTGTTATTTTTTGTTATTTTTTGAATATATTTGTTTTGGTATTGGCCTAGATGACATTAAGAGTGTGAGTAAGTAGGAAATGTATAGATAGTACTAGTAGAGTATGTAGATAACACAGAAAGTTATAGAAGAAAATGATAGCAACAACCTTTTCTAGAAGTTAAAAAAGTAGAAAGAGTGCTTATAGAAGTTGAGGACAACTTTACTAGAGATTAGAATAAGTGGGAAAGAAGCCTATGAAAGCTAGGTAATGATAATCCTTGTTAGAAGGATAAGATAAAGATAAGACAGAATTAGAAAAGGACATAAGAGTCTTAAGTGGAGTTTCAAACTTTATATAACAAATTTAAAACTTGCAGAAGAAGAATCTAGAAGTTCTAGAATGGGAGCAAACAATAAATAAGTGTCAGAAGTCAACAGATACCAGGTTTTTTCAAGTAGAGAGAATCATAAGTGGATAGACTCTCAATGTTAACAATCAACAGATTATATTTGAGCAAGTCAAAGTATTTAAAACAGATGCAAGAAAAGTTTAGTAGTTTTAATATTTTTACTAGGAAATGAGAGACAAGCAAAGGCAATTTCTGAGAGTGTTTTAATAAAAGGATACTATTATAGATAGGAAATGTAGGAAGTCCATACCAAAAAAATATACAGTTATAAATAGTGATCTTGAAAATACTATTAGATGTAGCTCACATCTTATTATCTGAGATCTGATAATAAGCTCTCAGAAGTCCAAATGAGTAACTTGCATTATCTGGATATGTGGAACATGGAAGTCAGAACAATCTTTAGCTTTAGCTTATGTACTATGTTTCTACTAGTTGCACTAGTTATTTTTCTCAGAAGTACTCAGAATGTTGTTGGTGAATAAGTTGACCAGAAGATAGGAGGTGTGTTGTCACTAATATTAGAAAATGGTGATATTTTTAGTTGATTTCCAAGATAAGGCTTTACAGTGTAACTACTGGTTTATATACTAAGTATATTACCTAAGATAGTTATCTAGGGATGGAGACTACTCAGTAAGTTACACTAGTTCTAAGTGATTCTTGAATGTCTGGAATGGAGATTCATATAGTTGTCAAGGATCTAGTAAGGATATCTAAGGTAGAATAGAAGATGTGATCTATACTGAAAGAGGTCAGGAAGTGTAAATGAGAGAGGAAGTGTTATGTTATCTATAGTCTGGAACAGATGTAGTGGGATCAGGATGTGACAAATATAAGTGAAAAATGATGGCAACCAAATAGTCTGGAACTCTAATGAAAGTGTTTAGAAATGTACTGAAAAAAAAAAAAAGAAAGCTTATAGTAGTGACATTAGAGGGGTTCAATAACAGGGGTTGATAGCATACTTGTAAGAGTCTGTAGAGTCTAATTGAGTTAGAGGATTGGTGGGTTGGCTTGAGGAAGACCATAAGGTTTAGCAAAAATAAAAGAGTACTGACTGATGGAGAATAAGAATATCACAGAGTTTGGCAGAGCCAAGGACAAAGTTTGAGTACTTAATCTTTATGCAAAGGCAGATCTCCTTACAAATGGGTTGTTTATAAGTTTAAACTTCAGTAATATAACACTCTGCTTTCTTCTGTTTCTTATTTACTTGTTTCTTCATTTCATCCTAAGATTTTCTCAATGCTGTTTCTACTTCTTTCTATATCTTTCTCATCTTTTCCACAAACTCCATTACTTTATCTATCTTTCCTTTTCTTCTAATATCTGCTTTCATCTATAACTTTCTCCTATAATTTGCTATAAGTAAAGATACTTTAGTTGCTAAATAAATTTTGTTGTTTACTGTAAACTTTATCATAGCCAACCACTCCAGCCAATTCTTCTGCCTATGATCTACAAAGAACCTTAAGTACTATTCCAACTCTTGGTTTATTCATTCCATCTGCCCATCTATTTGTGGGCAGAATACTGTTAACAGCCTTGTTTTAATTCCCAACATCTTGTTCAACTCCTTTATCAACTCTATTACAAACTGTAGTCCAATCTGAAATTATGCTCTCTGGTAACCCATGCAACTTCTACACATTATCTCTAAATAACTATGCTAAACCTTTCACTGATGTTTCTTCTGCTGTCACCACAAAATGTGTTATTTTAGACAACATATTGTATACTACTAATATTATATTCTTCTCTGATACTAAAGGCAACTTTGTAAAGAAATTGACTATCAGATACATCCATGATTTCTCCAGCACCTTATTCACCATTAGTTTTCCCATAGATGCTTCTATATGGTTCTTCATTCTCTGGTACAAGTCACATCCATCCATATACTTTCCCACATCTCCTAGCCACCAGTAATTCCTTATTACCAGCTCTGTTATCTTCCATTATCTTTTATATTCTGCTGTAGGTATATCATAATGTAACTAGATAATCTCTACTCTTAACTCCTTACCTTTTGGCATATAAAATTTTCTCTCTTTCAATACTAATTCTTCTTCTAACTTCATTTCTATCTAATTCTATTTTTTCTCCTTCTTCATTATGTTATGTAATAGTTTGGCTATAGCCATAAAATCTTTAATAAACTGCTTATAGCCATTGGCAAGCTCTAAAAATCTTTTGAATATCCTTGACTACTCTTAAAAGTTAGCTAATTCAATATCATCTTCATCTTTTGTTCTTCTATCTTAATTATATCTAGCCTAATTACTACTCCTAAAAATCTTGTCTTTCTAACCTTCTACTTGTATTTTTTTGGTTTTACATATAAGTTATTCTCTGCTAATATTTTTACCATTCCATCTACTACTTTATCATACTTGTGAACTATACATGTAAGAGAATGACAAGCATTCTTAAGACCTTGCCTAGAGTAGAATAACAATAACTTTCTTAAGTCAAAATATGATATGATTCAATTAGGACAGTAATTAGTAATCTAGGTAGTTAATAGATAGTGTCAGATATTCCTAAAGAGCTTACTAGTACCTACTGAGAATTTGTTGACTTTAGAGTATGAGATAGGAAGTGAAGATATATCATATGCTAAGTCCAACTCCAACAATAGCCTGTATTCTGTAGTAGTGTTATTCACTAACCCATCCATTCATAACCTATCCTCCATAGCAATGTTATTTTCTGTCAAAACCCTATGAGTACTCAGTCTTTCATAATGGAGTTTACTTCCTTTCAAACTTGGTTTTCTATAGCAGAGTTCTTTTATTCAACCCTTATCAGTATTTCACTACTAAAATTTCTGCTTGGGACTATACTATGAGATACCTGAGTTCTCCTTTAATTTTATTTGTATTTAAAAATTGGTAGATACATTGTATTCTCCAGTATGATAATTGAATATTATTGAACACTAAACTCTGGTATTTTACAGCAACACACTCCTGATCAGAACACACTCTCTTGAACTCTGATTCTCTTTCTGAAGTAGTGATTCCATAGTAGATAGACAGTGCAGCATATAAGCTAAAGCTAAGGTTATTCACAAAGTTTGTAATTCTGTGCTCCTTGTATGAGTTTCCATACTTGGTACAAACTTCAATCCAACCCCATGAACTTTTGTTCCTCAAGTGTAAACCATACTTAACAAGATAACACAATATTTTCTTTAACACTAGCTTTCTTTTCCAATTCATCTACACTACTACTACTATTATTATTGTTATTACCATCAATTATATCCTACACTATAAGTTGGCAAATACCAGTTAACTAAATGGAACAGTTGCAGCTTCTAGTTGTGCAACAAGCAAAACAGATAGTAGCATTGAAAAAGACAAGGTTGAGAGAGAAGTTAGTAAAGGAGCAAGTACAATGGATATTGACATATATGCAGAGAGAATCAACAGATATATAGAAAGAAAACCTATTAGAAGAAATGAAAGCAGGAGAAGTTGAGTTTGAGTTGGCAGAATATTTTTTTGATAGAACTAAAGAAAGAATTTAGAGAAGGAGATAACAAGCTAGCAAAAGTAGTAGAGTTGAAACAAGTAAAGTAAGAGAGCAAGATAATGAAGGAGTTTGTGCAAGAGTTTAATAGAGTAGTAAGAGATAGCAGATATAGAGAATAAGCATTAATATAGACTAGTGGTATGAGAGAGTAACAATTTAGATAGATGCTAGAGAAAGAATAAGTGGAAAAAAGAGAGATTGGGAGAGAAAAAAGAGAATAATGTCTAAGGGCAAAAAATAATAATAAACAATAGAAGATTTAGGCCAAGATTATTCTCATCTCAAATTTGGAGATAGAGATAGGAGGAATAATAGATATTAGTAGGACCTATTCCAATAGAAGTAGTTAAAAGGATAAATGCAATTGTAGTAAGAAACCCAGTTTAGGATTAGCATATAGGGTTTGTGCTAAGACAAGACCCATATGATATAGATGTTATGACTTAAGTCCTTAAGTAAAAACAAAAAATGACTCTTGTATTGAATAATACAAGAGAACTTAATAGAGTTCCAAATACAAACTAGTCTACTTTATATACCATAGACTGTGGTCTGTATACACACTATAACTAATCTACCCTAAAGCCTATGTGCACTCCATAAGACCAACATGTTATTGTTATGTGTCATATGCCAAGTCTACCTGTCTAGAGTATACATCTCTGTGGTGATACTATCTTCTCAATATCTACTATACAAGCCTGCCTTTCACAACAGCCACCTTTCTTGCAATATGTCCATGTAGTAGTGATACAACTATCTGGGTATTCTGTCTTCTATGACAGTGATACTCCTGTTCAACTCAGTCTTCTATAGCAGAGTCATACTTCTGTCAGTGTTCCACTACTGAAACCTCTGCTTGGGGCAATAAAGGCTATATCACTGAAACCTTGAGCATCTTCTATATTATATACTTGTATATAAAACTAGTAGTTACATTGTAATTTGCTAGTCTAATAATCAATGAAGATAATCCTTATTAAACTTGATCTCTGATGTTCAATAGTGATACACCAATCAGTACTCACTTCCACCTGAAGTTACAACCACATGGCAGATAGACAGTATAGCATATAAGCTGAAGCCAAGATTGTTCAATAAGTCTGCACATCTTCAAGCCAATCTTGTAGACTTTCACACTCTGTGTAAGCTGCACCTAACAGTATTATCAGACTCCCAAGTTTGCTGTCACTTCTGAGTAGTTTTGTCTACTAAATCCTCTGTCACAGTCTTACCTGCAAAACAACTTTCATACTTCAAGTCCAAATGGCTTCCTCTTGCCATAACTCTTCAACATCAACTCCAGTCCTACTGCTTGGGACACTCTTTAATGTTTCAGCAATAATTTTACATATTTGCCAAATATTCCATGATATTTAAGATGTATTCACCAAAGAGACCAATCATCTCCTAAGTCTTCATCTCATACTATATAACTTGGCCAAACAGTTTTGCCTGTTCTTAGCTCAAGTATCATTCCTGCAGACAATAATCCTAATTAGGAGGATGCTTCTACTACTAATCCTATTACTAATCTAACATCTAATAGACCTACTTCTTTTACTTGCTTATGGTCAAAACTCCATCAGAGTAATAATACTAATAATCAGTTGGCTGATATACTTGGTCAACTTGCAGATATGCTTAATGCTAATCAGACTTCTGGTCCCAATACTAATTCAAGGGGAACTAAAGCCCACATTCCTGACATCTTCAACAGTACTAAGCCTGACAAGCTCAATAATTTCCTATTCCAATGTTGTTTCTATTTCCACACCAACCTCATGCAATTCAACACAGACATTACAAAAATTAACTTTGCAATGACCTACCTCATAGGAGTCACCTAGGACTAGTTTGAGATAGCCAGAAAGACAAGGGCATCCTATAAGACTGGTTCTCCAATTGAAACCTTTTTATTGATGAGCTACGTTGACATTTTGGTCTTTTGGACTCTATTGGTAAAGTGGCTAACATACTGGATAATCTTCACATAAAATCCAGTGACAATATTTCCACTTACAATATGAATTTTATGGACTATGTCTCTCAACTAGGTTAAAAGAATAGTGTTTTGTACTACTACTATTACTAGAGACTTCTCAATCAGATCCAAGATTCTATCTCTATCCAGGAACGAGGTAAACCTATCTTGTTTCAGGATATGTATACTTTGGCGATAACTATTAATCACTACTATTGGAAACATGACTGTAAACACTACTATGTAAGGCAGGTAGAAAAGAAGGCTTTCAAGTCTCACTCCCAGATGCAGGGTAAAGCTTCCACCACTGATAATGCCACAGTCCCCTAGAATAAGGCAAACCCATCTTCAACAGCCTCATATGCCAAATCATTACCCTCCAAACTATTCTCATCCACTACTTCCAAGAAATAATCTAATTCTCTACTGGTGGATTTCTCTTTCAAGCTGGCCAGTAATAACAAGTTAACCAGTGATGAGCACAAGAAACATCTTAAGGGCCACAGTGCTTTAGCAACTGTTAATTCTCCAATAGCTACCTTTAGAAACCTTCGAAAAAATAGAATGTAATTTTCAGAACTTTATATAAACTAAGGGCTGTATTGAACTTCCCTATGCAGCAACAAGTCCTATCTGACTCAATGTATCTGTTAGAGTTACAAATGCTGGACTATATTTTATTTTTCTTTCTATTTTATTTTTATTTTTATTTCATTTTTTGTTTCCATTTTATTTAGAGTTAGGATAAAGCATGACATTACATGTCATATGATACTGCCACAGAATGGTCACATTATATCACAGTTATGGTCACAAGATCATGTGATGTAGAGAAGGTTGTAGAAGATTTTGAAATAGATAATATTATACAACATGGCAAAAGCATATTGGCCTTATAGATAACACATGAAAATTAGGATAAACTAGATATAATATAGCACAGACTAGAAACCAAGTATATATAAGGTAGAGTAGTTTGTACTGGGAACTCTATTGAGTTTTCTTGTATTACTTAATATAAGTAGTAGTCTTTTGTTCTAACTCTTTGAATTTAAGTCATAACATTAGAACTCAATATCCATTTTTCAGACCACTTAATACTGAGCCCTCTTTGCTTTTACTCTCTTATTATTCTTAACCAAAGAACAATACCATTCTTTAGTCCAGAAGAAATATAGCTAGACTCTAGGCTTAAGAGATGTACTAGTTAAGTAGGAGAAGCTTAACTGTGACTGATATATCTAAGCCCACAGGTGTATTGGAGGCATACTATTCTTGTGTGGATATGCTAGTTACTTTTTCTCATATCAGCCTTATGCTACAAATCTACTTGTGATTTGTCTACACAGAGGAATAGCAGGCATTCTTAAAACACTGCTTAGAGTAGAACAGTCTTCTTAGGCCAAAATCATGTAGTATTAGTAGTCAGTAAAGAAAAGTAGTTAGTAAATCATGTAGGTAGGACAAGAAAAGAGCCTGCTATCACATACTAAGATTTCATCGTCATTGGAATATAAGTCAGAGAGAGAGACCAGCACAGGTTCTGCTCTCCCTTTATACATGTCCTTACCACCACCATCATCATTCTATACCATGAGTCAACACGACTTACATGCTATTATCAGACAGCAATAGAAGTAGTTAGTAGCAATGTAGGTACAGATTCAGGCCCTGATTACAGAAGGAGCAGGGGCAAGAGAAGGAGGGACAATAAATGGATCCAACACAGGATCCAACATAAAGGTGGCCAAGCCACCAGTTTTTAATGGAGAAGTAGAAAAAGTGAAAGGATTTATCATGGCATATAGACTATACTTGAGAATAAGGATGAGAGGGACTATAGTGGAAGAACAGATTCAATTGGTTCTGTCATATGTACAAGGAAGATTGGCAGATGTATGGAAAGAGAATATATTAGAAAACTTGGAAATGGGAGAAGCAAAGTTTGGATCAGTGGGAGAATTTTTGTTGGAATTAAAAAAGAAGTTTAGAGGAGGAGATGAAGAGTCAGTGAAAGTAGCAGAATTAAGAAGGGTAGAACAAGGAGGAAGAACAATGGAAGAATTTGTACAGAAATTTTGAAGAGTGGCAAGAGAGAGTAGATATTAAGGAAGAGCATTAGTGGAAAAGTTTAAAAGGGAAATGAGCAAAGTAATAAGGAGGAAGCTGATAAAGATAGAAAAGCCTCCACCTAGTATTGAACAGTAGTACAAATGTACCACTAATTTAGATAGACATTGGAGGGAGAGTAGAAGAGAGAAAGAAAGACTGAGAAGGTGACAAGAGCAGGGGCCATAGACTCTGAGGCTAACTAATCAAGGAGCACAACATTTAGCATTACCCCAAGTTTGGCAGAGAAGACAGGAGGTCCCTCAACAGCAAACACCAATAGGGCCTGCTTTGATAGAAGAAGTAGAGAGGACAAATGTGGTAATGGCATACCCAAATCAGCAGGCAAGATTTATGCCTCAGCAGGACCCACATGTCATGGAGGTAGATAGAGAAAATAGGAACTATTATAACTATGGGGGTTTTGGACATTTTGACAAGAAATTGTAGGAACAGAGGGACAGGAGGCAGAATTGGAAAAGGTAGAAGACTAGAATATGGACAGAGAATAATAGAGGGAGAGAATGGACAAAATAATTTAAATGGGAAGTGAGACTTGATACTCCTTGATTAAGTCTCAAAAATAGGTACACAATACTCTCTAGGGTAATGGATAATACATTCTGCTATAACCTAAACAATGGGAAACTCTTAAGAGAAGTAACAGTAAAAATTAGACTGGAAAGAATCAACACATAAAAAGGAGTAACAATGGAAGCATTATTGGATAGTAGAGCAATGAGATTGGTAATGAGTTTAGAGTTCACAAGAAAACAAGAGTTTAAGCTGAAAAAAATAGAAAGACCTATTTATGTAAGGAATGCAGATGGAACTTTTAATAAGGAGAGACTAATAGAAAACACTGTGGAGGTAAATATTTGTTATTAGAGACATAAGGAGAGAATGGAAATAGATGTGATAGGAGGACAGAAGTGGAATATGATCTTGGGTATGCTATAGCTTGCTCACCATAATCCCAAAATCAACTGGAGGACAGGAGAATTGAAGATGACAAAGTGTCCAGAAAAATGTGGGAAGTAGTGAAGGCTGAAGCAAGGAAAAGCAGGGTGGCAAAAGCAAAAGAAAGAGAAAGCAAAAGAGAAGAAAAAGGAGAAAAAGAAGCAGAAGAAAAAGAAGAAACCAGTAAAAGGGAAGATGATGCAAATAAACAAAGTGGTAGAAGAATGGGAGATATGGGAGATTTGAGATGAGAAAGAAGCAAAGAAATTGGTATCAGAATAATTTCATAAGTAGATTAAAGTCTTTGATAAGAAAGCAAGTGAGAGGATACCAATAAGGAAGGCATGGGATTATGTAATAGATTTGAAGGAGGGATTTACACCAAGAAAAGAGAAAGTGCATCCCTTGTCTAGAGAAGAGAAGAAGAAAGTGAGAGAGTTCATTCAGGAGTAGATGAGGAAAGGATATATAAGACCATCAAAATTACTACAGACAGCATTAGTATTCTTTGTGGGAAAGAAGAATGGAAGGAAGAGAATGATGTAGGATTACTGGTATTTGAATGAGTGGACAGTGAAGAATAATTACCCATTACTACTTATTTCAGACATAGTGGAAAATATTAGTACAAAGGTATTTATGAAGTTGGATTTGAGGTGGGGATACAACAATGTAAAAATTAAGGAGAGAGATGAATAGAAAGCAGTCTTTACAACATCAGAAGGGTCATTTGAGCCAACAGTCATATTTTTTAGCCTAATGAATTTGCTAGCAACTTTTTAGGCCATGATAAATGAAATTCTAAGGGATTTGATTAATACTGGAAAAGTAGCAAGTTTTATTGATGACATGATAGTAGACACAGAAAAAAAAGAGGGATATAATGAGATAGCAGAAAAATTTATTCAAAGGATAGAGGAGAATGATTTATATGTAAAACTGGAGAAGTATAAGTGAAAGGTGAGAGAAGTAGGATTTTTAGGAGTGGTAATAAGAAAGGAGGGAATAAAAATGGAAGAAGAAAAAGTGAAGACAGTATTGCAATGGTGAACCCCAAAATCAGTGAAGGATGTACAGAAGTTTTTAGGGTTAGCAAACTATTACAGGCAATTCATAAAATACTTTGCCAAGATAGCAAGGCTGTTACATGAGCTGGCAAGGAAAGAACAGAAGTAGAAGTGGGAGATAAGACAGGAGAAGTCATTTGAAGCATTAAAGAAAAAGTTTACTACAAAACCTGTGTTAGTGGTACCAGACTTGGATAGAAAGATGAGGATGGAGATAAATGCATTAGAATTTGCAACAGAAGGAGTGTTATCAACAGAGTATAAGGATAAGAGATGGAGACTGGTAGCATATTTCTCTAAATTATTGAATGAAACAGAAAGAAATTATAAAATTTACAATAAAGATGTTAGCAGTGATCAAAGAGTTGGAGGTGTGGAGGCATCTGTTAGAAGGCGCCAAATTCAAGTTCAAAGTCTGGACTGACCATAAAAATTTGGAATACTTTATGAAGGCACAGAAGTTGAATCACAGACAGGCTAGATGGGCTTTATACTTGTCTAGATTCAATTTTACTTTGAAGCATGTACCGGGAACAAGGATAGGTAAGGCAGACAGTTTAAATAGGAGGCCAGATTGGAAGGTGGGAGTTGAAAACAATAATGAAGATCAGAAGTTAATTAAAGAAGAGTAGGTTAGAGAAATAATAAAAGTAGTAGTGGAAGGACCAGAAATGATGTTGGTAGAAAAAATAAAAAGGGCAAGAGAGAAAGATGAAGAGGTAAAAAGAGTTGTAGAGGAGATGAAGAAAGTAGGAGTGAAAAATCTGAGAGGTGATGAGTGGAAGATTGAGGGAGATTTAGTATTGAAGAATTGAGGATGGAGATAATCTGGTTACATTATGATACACTGATAGCAGAATACAGAGGAAGGTGGAAGATAACAGAGTTGGTGATAAGAAATTATTGGTGGCCAGAGGTGACAAAAGATGTTGGGAAATATGCAGAAAAATGTGATGCATATCAGAGGATGAAGAATAGAACTGAGGTACCAGCAGGGAAGCTGATGGCAAATGAAGTACTAGAGAAGGTGTGGATGCACTTAGTGGTAGACTTTATCACAAAGTTACCATTAGTGGCAGGAAAGGATGTGATATTGATAGTATGTGATAGGTTGTCAAAAATGGTGTATTTTGTGGCAACAACAGAAAGAAAATCAGCAGAGTGGTTAGCAAGACTGTTTAAAAACAATGTGTGGAAGTTACATGAATTGCTAGAGAGTGTGATAAGTGATAGAGGACCTCAGTTTGCAACAGTGTTGACCAAAGAGTTGAATAGGATGTTGGAGATAGAGACAAAGTTGTTGACAGCATTCCACTCTCAAATGGATGGGCAGATGGAATGGATGAACCAAGAGTTAGAACAGTACTTGAGGTTCTTTACAGAATATAGACAGAGAGACTAGCTAGAATGATTAGCAATAACTAAGTTTGCAGTAAACAACAAGGTTTATTTAGCAACAAAAGTATTGCTCTTCATGGCAAATTATGGAAGGGAGTTGAGAATGGGAGCAGACATTAAGAGGAAAGGAAAAGTGGAGAAAGCAACAGAGTTTGCAGAAAGAATAAGGAAAGTTCAGGAAGAAGCAGTGGTAGCATTGAATAAAGTGCAAGAAGAGATGAAATTGCAAGTGGATAATGGTAGAAAGGAGGTAGAAGTATGAAAGAAAGAAGATAAAGTGATGTTGAGCACAAAAGATTTAGTGTTCAGAGAGAGGCTGACAAAAAAGCTGACAGAGAGATATGTGGAACCCTATGTAGTGGAAGAAGTGATATAAAAGAATGCAGTAAAACTGAAGTTACTAGCCTCTATAAGGATTCATCCAGTAGTTAATGTGAGTTGAGTAGTAAAGTATAGGGAACTAGGAAAGGGATAAAAGGTGGAGAAACCAAAACTAGTAAAAGTGGATAGAGTAGAAGAATGAAAAGTAGAGAAGATATTAAATAAGAGGAAGGTAAGAGAGGTGATGAAATATCTAGTGTGTTGGAAGAGGTTTATAGCAAAAAATAACACATGGAAAAAGAAGAAGGATCTAGAGAATATGAAGGAGTTGGTCAACAAGTTTGAAGGAAGATTGAAGATAGAGGTTAAATAGCAAGAGGAGATAGATAAAAGATAGAAGATAAAGTTAAATCAAAATGTGGAGGAATTCAAAAGGGGTGAATTACAGTGAGATATACAGCAAAAGTATTATATGGGTGGGATGATAAGAAGTTTAAGGATGAATATTTAAAAAAGTAGGAAAAGAATTGGGAAAGATGGAAGGAGAAGACAATATGAGGAGGAGAAGCAAGTTTCTCCAGAGTAGGAACCTTGAAGGGAGGATAATGTCAGAGTTATAAATGCTGAACTATATTTTATTTTTCTTTTCATTTTTTGTCTCCATTTTATTTAGGGTTATGATAAAGCATGACATTACATGTCACAGTCATAGTTACAAGATCATGTGGTACATAGAAGGTCATAAAATGTTCTGGAATAGATAACATCATATAATATGGTAAAAGTATGTTGGTTTTATGGATAACACATGGATATTAGGGTGGGCTAGATACAATATAGCATAGATTAGAAACCAAGTGTATATAAGGTAGAGTAGTCTGTACTAGGAACTCCATCGAGTTTTCTTATATTACTCAATATAAAAGTGGTTTTTCTGCTGTCTTTCATCCTAACTCTTTAAACCTAAGTTATAACAGCATCTGCTCTTTCTGATCCTTATTCACTCTTTGTCTCCCTTACTTCTCCCTTGATCCTTGGTTAGGATCACATTAATAAAATCCTGTTCTAAGCTCTGATCAACCCTAGATCTACTCATTGCTTTATAGACTCAAAATTTGTGAATGCTTACCACCTGAAGACCTTTGCAACTCCTCTAGTTGCCCTCTACTTGTTTGATGGTTCATCAAACAACATCATTGCTAACTTGCCCATAATTTTTCTTGCCAGTGATTGTATAAATCTAAACTTCTATATCACTCCACTTGATTTTTTCTACTCTTTGGTTCTTGGATATAACTGGCTCATCTGATACAATCCACTAATTGACTGGATAAATGGGTTGATAAACTCCTGTCCATCTTTGCAGGAAAATCTTGCTCCCTATTATGTTATGGTCAACATACCATTGATATTTCTATTATTTCCTGATATCTCTCTGCAATCATCAGATTCTGCAGTTTCCATACCTACATTTAAGACCTCTATGTCTATTTCTGAGCAACCCAACATCCCTATCATTGGTGTTGCAGTATTCTTGTGAGCATCAAAACTTCTAGGCTCTAGCAACTTTGAACTTTGTCTTCACTCTTTGGATACTCAGGCTAACTCTGCAAAACTTGCAGAAGCTTCTGATCTTTCCAATGTCTCTTCTAAATATCATGAATTTGCTGATGTTTTCAGCAAAACCAAAGCTAAAGTACTCACTCCTTATCATTCTTATGACTTCTAAATCAATCTGGAAGAAGGTGTTCAACCTCTAGTTAAACCTATATACTCTCTTTCAGCATCTAAACAAGAGGCTCTCAAGGAATTCATTGAGGAAAATCTCAATATAGGTTTCATCTAACCAACCTTCTCTCTACATGGTATACCAGTCCTATTCATCAAGAAGAAAGATAGTTCACTGCACCCCTGTGTTGACTTCCATAGTCTTAACTGCATCTTCAAGAAGGATTGCTATCTACTCCCACTCATCTCTGATCTACTAGACTCACTTTGCAAAGCTCAGATTTATTCAAAGATAGATCTTTACCATGCTTACTACTTGGTTTGCATTGCTGCCAGTGATGAATGGAAGACTGCTTTTAGAACACATTACAGATCATTTCAGTGGTTTGTAATACTCTTCAGTCTTACCAATACTTCTGCAGCCTTTCAGTGATTCATGAACAACATTTTCTTTTATCTTTTGGATGTCTGTGTCATGATATATCTGGATGATATACTTATCTACTCAAATAACATGTCCAAACATCACTGGTATATTAAAGAAGTACTCAAGCATCTCTACAAGGCTAGCTTTTATACCAAAGCAAATTTCACTTTGAGTCAGTAGAATATCTAGGATACATTCTTTCTCCTTCTGGCCTTACTATGTCCAACAACAAAGTTAGGATTATCCAAGACTGGCTGGAGCCCAAGAAAGTCAAGGATATTCAATCCTTCTTAAATTTTACTAATTTCTACTGCTAGTTTATCTTTAACTACTCAGATATTATTATTCCATTGACACAACTCATCCAGAAGAACATTCTCTGGAAGTTTAACTCCTTCTGTCATAATGCTTTCAACTCTCTCAAGAAGGCATTCACCTTTACTTCCATTTTCACTCATTGGATTTCTGATGCTCAACTTATCATATAAACTAATACTTTAGACTATGCTCTCACTGCAATTCTTTCCATTGTAAATAAAGAAAATGAAGTCCATCCAGTCACCTTTCACTCCTGTACTTTTACCACAGTGGAGTTGAACTATAACATATATGACAAGAAATTGCTTGCCATTTTTGAAGCTTTCAAAATTTGGCAACACTATCTGGAAGAACTGGCCTATTCTATCAACATTGTTATAGATCATAAAAACCTTGAGTATTTTTCTACTACCAAGGTGTTGATCCAGAGGCAAGTATGGTGGTCTGAGTATCTCTCTCAGTACAACCTTATTATTAGATTCTGTCTTAGTCATCTTGACACCAAACTGGATGCTCTTACTAGATGGTGGGACATCTATCCTAAAAGAGAGAATACTGGCTATGCCACAGTCAACCTTCATAACTTTAAACCAATCTTTACTCAAGAATAACTTGTAGCCTCTGTACAAACTATGGTCCTTCTCTTTTCTTCTCTTTGCACAGCTACAGTCATTGATCTGAACATTCTACACTGAGATATTCTTTTGGCTCCCTCTAGTAATCCAATTGCTACAAAACACATCTCCATAGATAGCTAATAGTCTTCTCCTTCTTGATAATAGAATCTAAATACCATTTGCTGGTAATCTCTACACATGTATTCTTTAGTATAATCATGATCACATCCTTACTAGACATTTTGGTCAAAACAAAACAATGGAATTAGTTTGCCACAGATATTCCTGACCTAGCCTCTATGCTAATATACAACAATTTTGCAAGTACTGTATTACTTGTATGTGATCTAAGCCACAATGTTACAAGCCCTATGAATATCTTAAACAACTTCCTATCCTCAAATGACTATGGAATTCCATTTCTATGGACTTTATCAAGAAACTTCTGTCATCCTCCAGATTTAACACTATCTTAGTCATAGTTGACTAGCTCACCAAGCAGGTAATCTTTATCCCTGCCCATGATACCACTATGTCTATTCATCCTTCATGTATTCTCCAAACATAGTATTTCTTCCCATGTTACCTCCAACAGAGGCTCAGAGTTTGTGTTAAAATTTTTCTATTTTTTAAACACTGCTCTGGACATGCAACTTCACTTCACTTCAGGTTACCACCCTGAAGATGATGGACAAACTGAATGCATGAATCAGACCCTCAAGCAATACCTCTATATATATTGTAATTACTAGTAAGACAACTAGTCCAAACTCCTACCTCTTGCAGAGTTTGCTTACAACAATGCTCCAAGTA
>Ga0157364_1002696_pt1 | contig 16782 bp, 6 predicted proteins | sample AttsexASBM2_FD_111476 | JGI IMG/M metagenome (GOLD analysis project Ga0157364, IMG submission 111476) | Fungus gardens microbial communities from leaf cutter ant in Ribeirão Preto, State of São Paulo, Brazil - Atta sexdens ASBM2 | ecosystem: Host-associated > Fungi > Mycelium > Unclassified ... | reverse complement strand
GGCGTCGTGAGGCATCGTCGATGAAGATGCAGCTATAAAATATTTCAGATATTGGAGATTTTTTTTCATATAATATATGTTTTATATTATATAATAACTTTAAGTTAGCAAATATAATAACGAAATGACAAACATCTTTGAAAAAACAATATGTAATTATTAAAAAGCTGAAATATACTTTTCATAATTATTTAGAGATTCTAAATGATTTCTGTTCTGTCTTTGTCTCTTGTTCTCTTTCTCTCTCCCTCTTTCTTTCTTTCTTCCGTTCCTCTTTTTGCTTGTCTCTCTTTTTTTTTTCATTTATGCTCTTCTTCGAGCCTGGAGCACTCTGGCATCAGTTCGGTCGTCGGGTATCGAATTCTTGACAAGGGGCGGAGAGAAATGGAAAGCAGCAAGCGCGATTCTCGGAAATAATGTATGCCGCTTCTGTTGAAAATCTCGAACGGCTGTGCACGCGGCCAGCGCATTCTTTTTTCTTCTCTCTTAATCCCGTCTCATCCTTTCCCAAGACGTAGCGTTACGAGTAGCGGCTCGACGCCGCCCGTCCAATTCGACGCGTAACTGGATTTTCTCGACAAAAAGTAGCATGCGTTGCAAAAAGGGAGACTAGGAGGAAAGAAGGTGACGAAATATATGTTCACGCGTATTTTTTTAATAAAGCAAAGAAAGAAAATGTGAAAACTGTCTGTTCTGTTTCTCTATATATTTCTGCTGAGTTTCGATCTACACTGTTAAATTGATTTGGACTATATCGATGAGAAACATTATTATATTATTTTCATTCAATTTAGGGTCAAGCGGTGATACAGCTCGCGAAAACCGTGAAGGACGTAACCATCTTTGGCGTGTGCAGCAAATCAAAGCATGAGGCTCTTAAAAATGCTGGAACTATCGATTATCTTCTAGAACGCGGCGCGGATTACAGCAACGAAGTCAGAAAGTACGTAGATGATGTCGCACATAATTAATATTTTGTGTTTTCTTTCGAATGAGAATATGATCAATATTAAAAGGTCTAGTGAGAATTCTGTATATTTTTTACACGTGTCTGTGCTTATTTAGAATCTCCCCGGAAGGTGTAGACATCGTTTTAGATTGTCTATGCGGCGAAGAATGTAACAAGGGTTACGCTCTCTTGAAGCCAATGGGCAAGTACATTCTTTATGGATCTAGCAACGTCGTCACCGGGGAAACTAAGAGCTTCTTTTCCGCAGCACGATCAGTACGTAATTTAGTTTTTAGATTAATTCAATTTCTCATTCGTATTGATCAAACAAAAGCATTTTGTATCATTATGTATAAAGTATCTTTTAATGCTTTAGTGTAAGATTTTATAAGCTGATATATTCTTTTTTGAATTATCTTGTTATTTGTGTAAAGATGTTTGCTGGAGTAATAATAACTTCCTTAGGATTATATCTCTGCCATGTCCATGCACGTTTTATTATATGTTGTTTAGTGGTGGCAAGTCGATAAAGTGTCACCCATAAAGCTGTTCGACGAAAACAAGACATTGTCCGGATTGAATTTACGCCACTTGATGTACCAGCACGGTAGTCACGCGTTCGTTCGACGGGCAGTGAATCAAGTGTATACGCTGTGGAGCGAGGGCAAGATCAAGCCAACGGTGGATTCAACATGGGCGCTGGAGGATGTGCCTGAGGCCATGCAAAAAATGCATGATCGCAAGAACATCGGTAAGATCGTGCTGGATCCGAGTCTGGAGCCGAAGCCCAAACCAGCTACGCCGGCTAAGGGCAAAGCGAAAGACAAGAAGGTCGCGAATCAGGAGGAGAAAAAGGCGTCTAGCGTAGAGTCGGAGGAAGGAGAGAAAAAGAAGGAACCCGAATTGACAAACGGTACCTCAGAAGACAAATCTGATAGCGGTAAGAAAATAGAATGTGATAAATTAATATTACGCTATTTCGTATAATCTCTCGAAAATTAAATATCCAAAGACTCGCCCGCGTTTCCTGTTCCAGATTCGAAAGAGAAGGAATCTAGCTGAATTAGCAGTAGTAAGTAATCTTATAAGAACAAAGAAATGATACCCGTAAACATCAAGAGTTCCCAGGAAAGTACTATTGCTGAGAGATCCATCGCTGTTATCCGAGAGAATGATAAATTTGAGAAATTCGCGGATGGTATCGCGTAGAATTTACATGCAGATGATTCACAATGAGATAACTGTAATTCACATTTTATGCTCTAATAATATAATGAAGAAAAGGTAATCTCTCTCTTCGAATTGTTACTTGTAGAACATGGAATTTAAAGTTTTAATTTAGCGAATAATTGATCGCTTGCACTGTAAGCTATACACTGCTTTTCTTTTACGTCGAAATAGATGTCTTTTCTTTTATCATCTGCATGTATCTATTCTACTTACATTTGTGCCGAGATTAAGAATTCATGCGAGTTATAAGAGAATCAACCAGCATATTGCATAAAGACGAGAGAATCAACCAAATAGAAATAACAATCTTGATGCGGTCCACAGTAGTTTACAGAATATAAGAACGTTATGTTTATTTTTTCACACCGACCAAATGGTTAATTTTGCGAGGAGTTAAGTGAACAATTGTTGGATACTAGACAGTTATTAGACAGCTTGGATCTTTTTTTTTTTATTATTGTTATTGTCATTTTAGGAAATGAAACAACTTTTCCGTACTTATCAAACAATCGTAAAGACGATAGTAAGCAGTTTAATAATTGTGGATTATCCAACAATCTATCTACTTAGCTCTGTCTATTTGTATTGAATATTATCGCTGCTATTATGATATCTATATACTAACAATCTCTTACATTAATATAATATTACCTCTATTTGTAATTTAATGGGATAAAAATAACATATTGCGCTAGTTTTCGTGGAGAAAAGCTAAATGCGGGGCTAAATTACTTTCGTATGTAAATTTTATGTATTAAAGATGTTTTTACGCCACCTTATTATTCATCGTGGTGGCTTTTGTCACGATGAAATATCCTTTTAAATTTTAATGATATAGTCATGAAAGTCAAGAGTAATATTTAGCATTATATATATGGGGCATTTCGCTGGAATTTAGACACTCTTTTTTTCATACTCTTTCATACTTTATAGTTTTTATGTAAAATTAATTATAATCTTCAAGATTTTTCTACGCAAAAATTTAAAGGTAAAAAAAATTGAAGTGTCTAAATGTAACTGCCTGAAAACTCATTGCAATCGGTATTTTTCTATAATCGGGATTCTATCTCTTTCTTCAAATCACTGATATGTACTGATCTCTGCAACGATATATCAACGAGATGTTTTCAAGATATTTCGAATTTTGAAAATCTGACGTAATGTAAAACCATTTAAGAAAAAATGCATTCGTTGATGTTTATCATGCGCTACAAAGTTTGGATAACAATCAGATTTAATAATCTGAATATAAGAATTAACTGATGTATAACATAAATTAATTAAGCGAAAAATGTAATTAGACTGACTAATTATGGCTTGAAATTATAAAAGCCTAATAGAGACATTGCTCGGCACAGAAGTGCTTTGAGAATTATCTTAGTAAATGTTGGCGTATTATTATTTTTATGTGAAAGAAACTTTCGAATCAGTTTCAACGAAAGGAATCGAGCATAAGTGCTCATACGCATGTCTCGTCGTTTTTATTCAGATTATACAAATCGATAATGTATTTTAAAGACTCCGAATAACTTTTTATCGTTTAAATGAAATTTTATAAACATTTTAATGACGTTGCATCAACATATGTACATGAAGAGTAATTTAATGAATTAGCATCGTAGAGTATATCGTTCTTTTTTTTTACGAAAAGGAATGCCAGTTTAAAATACGCAAAGGCCTCACTTTTTAATTATCGCATACTCGCGTGAATGTAATTGTGTCGCTTGGACACCGAACGCGTGACTGCAGTCCGATAAATTATGTTCAAAATCTGCATTGCGGATTTTTCTTCGACTTTCGAATTTTTCGAGTTAGTTTTCCAACTGGCCGTGATATATTATGCGATGTATCGTAGGCCGTTCTGTGCGAATAAACAGTAAAGGATGCGTTACTAATGATGATCTGTTAAACGAGAAGATTTCGTAATAATATAAACGGAAGATTAAGGATTCTCGTGAATTCGAAGGCGGTAAAGTGAAAAAGAAAAGGGAGAAAGGAAATAGGAAAAAAAGAAAATGATCTCGAGGGCGTGTCCTCGATGGAACGCGGCTCGGTAGAGGAGCTGGTCGATGCAGAACAAAGTGTGCATATCTCTCCGGAATGTTGGAACAATTTTGATGTAGCCGATTTCGTTAGGATTTGATACTAGCTCTGTATACCAATATCTATATTATACAAATCACTATACGAGATGAAAAAGAGTCACGTGGACGAGGGGGAAGGTATGTGTCGACGATATTTCGCGCGCTGATCTCAAGTTCATCTTGGAAGAGGCGTGCGTAAGCGCCAATCAACTGCCGTATCGAATCTCTCGGTCCAAAAGATACATAATACTAATCCTTACTCATCGAGAAAAACGTATCAGTCTGAAAAAGAAAAAGACAAAAAAAAGTGTGGAAAAAACTACGAAAAACATGGTAAATGTGGCTGCATATTTTGAGACATCTTTTAAACACGTAACACACGATAATTCCACATGAGGCGAACACGAGTACACGCTCACACACGAAATACGACGACACCACACATTATACTGTATATTTTATTGTAAGGCTTTAAATGTTTCATCAAATAACTCTATTATATTATAATATATCTATATATTTGTATCGATCGTTTCCTCCTGCCCTGATTACTTTTTTTACTTAGGTCCGAACGTCGGGATAAGAGTCCGGGATCTGTGCGAGGTGTTACACGTGGGATCGGATGCGTGAGCTTTGAATTTAAAGCGTAGATTGATTAGCGCGAGGAAATGTCAGGAAATGTCTTCGGGATAATATTAATCGAACAGCCAAATTGTTTATATATAACTGCCAAAAAATTACGTTTCCAGAGATATTTTGTGCTCTCTTTGAAGGATGACCACGTGAATATATATTGCATTCAATATTTTCTGTACAGCTAGTACCTAGTATAGCTTATATTCTCAGCTATTTCTTCCTTGATGGAAGAGAGATGAAATATTTCAAATATGTTTTACGTGATTAGCTTTTAACGAAAAATCAAGAATAAGACCGAACTCATTATGTTAATTCACAGAGTTGGGAAAGTTTCTTTTTAAAAGTAACGCGTTATTGTTATTGTTATTTGCGGTAAAAAGTAACTCGTTGCCGTTATTCGTTACCGATTGTAAAAAAGTAACACATTACCGTTACTTAAAAATAATGATAAAAAAATCGTTATTTTTTTTGTAATTATGCAGAATGAGACGAGTCTACTACTCACCGATTTTGATGAAATTAGTCATTCGATGTTTTTGCACGAAACGAACGAATCTGGCAGAAAAATAAGTGTCGCTCTGCCCAGTAAACTGAAATTAATGTTTAAGTTGATGAGTATTGAGATAAGGAAATCTGTCCTAATTTCATTAAAATTGATGAATAAATCTGTCTTCTGTATAATTACACTTTTTAAAATGGTAAAACAGGCTTCTAAGACAGAGTATAAATAAACTATAAGAAAAACATTTATCTTTGAATATTTTTATCTTTTATTAATATTTTATATACTTATGTTTAATTCTGTGGTACTTTATTATATAATAGATATTTTAGTTTTTAGTGTTTTTAGTGATAAAGTGACGATAGTGATTGAAACAAAAATAGGCAAAAAGTGATTTTGATTTATTTAGTATCTATAATTTTATTGGCCGTGATCTATAAAAAAATAACAAGAATAATGGGGTCAATTTCGTTATTCGTTATGAAAGAAGATGTAATGTCGTTACTTTTTCGTTATTAATAAAAAGAGTAATAGCGTTATTAAATCATTATCAAAAAAAGTAACGAAACAGTTACAAGTAACGCATTACTTCCCAACCCTGTTGATTTATTATATTGATCATTATATTTGATCATCATAATTTTGGAAATGTTTAAAGCGAATTTATAGAAATGGATAAAAATTGTGCGCTATTTTCTTTTATACGGCGTCTTGTAATTACAAAACGTTATTTTAGAAATATTTTATTAGAAGCGTAAAAACTATATAAACTATATGTTACTGGAATGTTTTTAGCAATCGAAAATTTTTAAATATTTTATAAAAAACTATATATTTAATGTGTCACATTTTTGTGACGCACATTCACATTTGGATTGTTCGATCTTTTATAGTAAATTTTATGAATTCAAAGTCTTTTAAATTGTGGGACAATCTGTGCAAACGGTATAAATGTGATTATATGAAAACATGTTCAATTATTTTAAGAATTGAAACTCGTATTTTGCATTATCGCAAGAATCAGTATAATCTTGCTTATTTAGACTCATTTACGCGGCGAAAATCAGTTCTCAAGCTTCAATAATAACTTTTTGACATTGGAAAAATAATTTCATTCTTATCTCAAGGCTACGACCATTCCGCTTGGCGCGATAGAGAAAGAAAGCTAGAGAAGGAAGTTAAGAATGTTGTGCGTCTTATTAATTATATGAAACCGCATCAGTGGAGAGCAGGACCTACAATTTCGCGAACGTGATACATTATGATTGTGTAAAATTGTAAAATTTGTCAAGGGGTCCGGGCGAAAGCGACGCGCTTTTTCCAGCTGTGTGAGACTCTTGGTTCGCGACCAGCCTCGCCGAAGATACTCACGAAAGAAGGAAAGGATACCTTCGCCCGCTCCCCATCAAGCTTGATATATAGATTGTATTTTTGGCTTATTACTGTAAGACTGACTATGTTGCTATATTAAAGATTGCTTCAAAAACAGGCCAATAAAACTTTATTACATCCTTTTTTCTCCTCCATTTCTGAATTCTGTAATCCTTTATCCAATGTGCTATAATTTTGTTTCTGAAATTAGTGATCAACTGCTTTCACACAAACATGTTACATCCTCATTTTTCTTAAATAAAACTGATTAATTAAAAATTGGATTTTGGGAAAAAAGCATACTAAAAGACATAATACATACATATTTTTTATTGTTCTTTCGTATAAAGATTATAAAACTTAAAAATATATATATATCCAACGTATTAAATGTTGATTTCGTTAATAACTAAAAAAAAAGCGTCTAACGCGCGATATATTGTGCAAAATTTTCTTCGCAGTTTGAACAAATTGTTATTGAAGTATTTTGAATATATATATATATATTTTTTTTTTATTTGTATTGTGAAGCAACTTCTTCATGGACGGTATCTCGACATTGCTCACCTCACGCGGATGTGTTTTAAGGGCTTCGTTTATTAATAGTGCCAGTGTTGAGTCGCGTATAATAAATAAATTTTCCGAATGGAAATTTGCTGTTTTGCAATAGATAACATTTTAAATTCAATATAGACCCTTAAAGCGCACCGGCATGACACTAACTAATTATATTAACTAAAATCTAAACTTTAATATATATATATATATATCTTGTAATATACATATTTATGTGCTATGTTATTAAAATAGATCTTTGATGTTTATCTCAAAACAGATACATATTTATACACGTATTTGTATGATTCTTGAGGCACTAATTATCAAAGGACGGCATAAAAATCTCTTTATACGTAAGTATGTATATATAAACAGGACGGATCATTATCATTTACCCGATTTTGTGAATCGGGCTGGAATACATCTGTTTCTCCTACCCTACTATTTACACAGTTTGCCGATCACATTAACTTATTCTGTATATCTCTTTAATTGATCCTTTTTTTATATTTGAGAATTAAAACAATATATAATATATTTAAAGTCAAGAATATTAATGAGTATATGAAAGCACGATCTACGAATAACTTTGCAAAATAGAAATAGAGAATAAGAATTAGGAAGAAATGATTTCAAGCTATGAAAACTATTGACAGAAAAAAAAAACATAAAGCAATTTATATAATAGCTATTAAAAACCTGAAATTAATTATAAAATTAACAAAAAAAAGAACATACAACCACAGCACAAGTTGTTTTTTGTAATATTTAATATGTAAAGTTATAAAGTTTATAAATGATTTAAACGGCCATTTTTAGTAAATTTACATAAATATCAATAAAAACGCAGTATTTACATAAATTTAATATTAAAATTCAATGGTCATAAATATAATTATCAATAAACTCTTTCTTTTCTCTTGTACGAGTACATCATAAAACGTGGTTGCTGAGCCAAATATAGTGCAAATTATGTAGAACGAGAATTGCCAGATTTAATTTAAAATAATTATAGTATCATTAATATTTTTTAGTTGATTTAATAAAGATTTACAATTCGTATTTGTTTTACAGACAAAATGAGTCTTAAGCAATTTCTTCACGTAGTACAATGTCACGATGAAAACTCATCGTGACATTGTATATTATTATTTGTCCATACATTAATATGTGTTGGCTATTTATATGTGCGTCAAAAGTTTAAATCATTCTTTAGAATTGTTTTTAAGTTTTTTGAAAGAGATCTTTAGAACAGGCAAATAAACATTTTAAATATTACAAAAAACAACTTGTGCTGTGGTTGTATGTTCTTTTTTTTGTTAATTTTATGATAAAAAACCACGTTTGTTATAATTATATATTCTGAAATTAATTTTTTTTTTCATTATATTCATATAGCCACTATGAACACTTTTGCAGTAAATCTTTTGGTAATAATAGTTAATAGCGTAGCTGACGAAAATCGCCGGCTGCAACTATTACACTTGATTTGTACTTCAGATGCTTTGCCTCCAAAAGTACGATGCCCTAATCATGCAAAACATAAAAATTTCATGCATTTTAAGATTTAAAAGTAAAAAGGACGGATAATCTTTATAGATAATATACCTAATCGTTAAACAATATATAAAAATATAGACATTACATAAAATGCACGAAATTATATATATATATATATAAAATTACATTAATATTTCCAGAAATAATTACTTTTGATCGTGCAATCTTATGATAATCAGTTTTGTGCACTTTGTATAATTAAATTATACTAAGTATACTTATACTTAATCATTTAAATTTACAGCTGTAATTTGATGTTTTCAGAATTAAAGTTATATGTAATTCCAGATATACATAGATATACATATATGAAAAAAGATAAAACAATTTTAACTTCTTAGTTGAGAGTATCGAATAAAAACAAATTTCTTGGAAAATAATAGACATATTAATCTTCACGAAGTATGAATGATTGACAATAAAAACTAGAATTTTAACATTAGTTTCTGATAGAAGAAATATACTAGTAGTCCAGAAATTGCACGAATGTCTTCTCACCGATTTCGTTTACTAGTTGCAAACTTTGTAAAATATAAATAAGCATGTACATGTAAAATAAAGTTTTTTAACATTTATTTAATAACATTTATAATAAATGTTTTCGAACGGCACAACGCAACCAAGCTATTATGGCTATATAATAAGAAACGATAAATTTATTTCACATTAGTTGTATCAAAGCTGTACAGCTATAAATTTAAATTACAGTTACAAGAAATAAAATTTTCTTTTTTCAATTAAACTTCAGCCTTAAAAAATTTTTTTTAATAATACTAAATTTTTCTATATTTATATTATATTCAAGCAAACAATAAAATATTAATTCTTATTTTAATTCTTGAAAATGATTTTCTAAAATTATTGTTTGAAGGTGCAAAACTATATAAAAATAAGTATACAAAAAAATGAGATTTTTATAATAACGAAATATCCTGGGCTACAACAGATTGTGCAAAAAAAATCTTCAGCATAAGCATTGTATACAAAAACAGTTAAAATTATAAAGTGATTAGCTTCACTGGAAATAGAAATTGAGAATTAAAACTCATCATTAACATTAGTCATTGCATATGCATGTCATATTTCAAAAGTATATAAAACGATTCCTCGGATAGTAATGAGATTCGTGGACATGTACTATGTTCTGATTATTGTAACGTTCCATATTTGTGCTCCGTTAGCAGAGGCAAATTATGGCAATTGAATAAGAATACTTTTACCTTTACATTACCGCTAAATAGAGCATGCTGTTAACAGGTCGTCGTCGAATTGCTGCGTTCGGAAGTATCTCGTTATTGTCACGATAAGCGATGCGATAAGCAGGAAACCTGTTGGTGTACTTAATAGCATGGCAGCATTATAAATTGGGCAGTAGGGGCACTGGGAGCTACCGCAAACTTCGCATATATTCAATGTGTATGTAGGCAGTGCGTCAAATATAGATTCGTTGAAACGTTCTGAAAACAATGGTAAATAAATATCAATATGGACATATCAATCGTAATATAAGCAAATTTAGTGAAAATATATAAATACCTGGCGCATAGTAATCATAAACGCGAATGGAAAGGTATCGCGACATATTTGCGACCGGATACCAACGTTCCATTGTGAAGTTTACGCACGTTTCTTCGCTGTCCAGATAATCGAAATAAAAGAGTACTTTCCTTTCTTGGAAACGTGCTCTCTGGAGATTCCTCACTTGCTTCGATAGGATGTATTTATCTAGAGTTTGTTGCTGGATTATGTAACCGGTTGGTACAGCTACATCCAACACAGCCATGCCGGACCGCATAGATTCGTTGAGATTCGTCCATCTATATAAAAACGTAATACATTTTTATGAGTATAAAAATAATGGCGAGATATTATTATGATTTTATGCAATCTCACCTTTGACAGCAAAGATACGAGATATGAGACTGATTTCTGCCATGGAAATTCGCTCTGGTGACTAAATCGAAGGCTTTAATCGGTGGTTCTGTTTGGAATTTCTTTATATCAACGTTATATTGCACGTGCATCTGCAGAATGGCGTAACCTGCACCCTTCGCCTGCACTTTTACAATGCCCCACGCTTGCGGGATCTGAAAAAAATCATAATCGTGCAAGGGAAGTGTTTCAATATGTTTCACGAAACATAAATATGTCTCAAAAGATGCGGTCCACTTGATGCTATAAATGTTTTGAAGCTTTCGATTGACTAATCGGGAAAAAAGAATTTTACTAATTGGCTAATGCTTTCAAGTATTTATAGCATCAAGTGGACCATAACCAAAATATTACGTACTTCGATAGTTTGAAGTCTCGCTAGATTCTTGTGATTCACGGTCAATCTTTTGGTCTTGTTTTGCGATACGGAACTAAATTCTATGTTTACAGAGAGCGAACTGACGTCCCTGATTCTCGATCTGACAGTATATTCCATTAGCGCCTTCATCGCCCAAATAGTATCCTGAGTAGAGGCCCATCCACCGTCCGTTAATCTCTGTACGTTCAGCCATCTCACTATTGGGTCTAACATAAGTTCTTGTCGGGCGACATAAACAAGTAGCGCATATGAAGTTGTCTCTATGTTCTCTGAATCATAATTGAAGGGTAAGCGTGGCAGCCTAAATGTCTTCTGATTCTCCTGCTTGGACGGAGGAGATGGTACATATTCTCTGCCCCAGTACCTATATTCGCCTTCTATTTGTTCGTGTTTCGCCAGGATGTTGTAGGCTTGCTCAGCAGTAGAGGCTTTCGCCACCAAGAGTGCATAGGCTACTATTGCTATCTCATAAGGTTTACCGCGCTCTTCCAATAACTTCAGGTTTCTCTCCAACCATTTGATAGCGTTGGCCGCGCTCAGGGCCACTTGAGAACCTAAACCACCCGTGAGATCCTTGACACTCTGTAGTGTGATGAGTACATGAGCAGTGAGACTGATGTTTCGATAGGCAATTATGTCATTTTTATAGTTTAAGGAACTGTTCATCTTTCGATCCGGTAACCAGGTCACTTCATAGAATGCGCCTTCCGGTGTCTGATGTTTCAATATCCAAGAAATCGCTTGGGAAATCACTTCGGGATCAATGTAAAGATAATTCTCCCACTCATAGAAGCTAGCCTCTTGGAAAATCCGTGCGCAGAATGCTGTTAACCAAACACTCGGCATCGATTGGTTCCAATCAGTACGGAAAAAGCTAAAAGATCCGTCAGGATTCATGAACGATAACTGTTTTTGATAGCCGATGTTCATGTAGTAGAAGCTTTCCTTTTCTTGTGTGCGATTGCGTTGATTAATCAAGCGCATATATAGGGTGGTATACATGTTAACGGCGAAACTGAACATGTTCTGCTCGGCACAGTCCATCGGCAGATTCAAAAGGCTCGTTGCATTCACCGGCATTGTTGGGAAAATAGGCCCCACTACGTCACCAACCAAACTAACAGTTGCTTTGTTAGATCCGAATACATAGTAACGGTTCTCATCATACGTTATGATCGGGGTCTCAGTGACATTCACGTGCAAGTATTCTTGTATATAGGCGCGATTGCTAAGATCCAGCAAAATTGATTGATGTCGATATTGCGGCACTCCATCTGCTTCAACATGCAGATTGCGAGTCACTGAATCCCTGCCGATTAAAGTAGTCGCATAAACGTGAATTTTAATATCGCCTAGTCTTACTGGTACGATGGGCAGATAAACAATGTTGACATCTTGAGCAGGGATCCAGATGAAAAATTGATGTTCGCCGAAAGAAGTACGCGGTTTATACGACTGCACAATGCCATTGTCCTCAACGTGAACAAATTTATAGTCTTTGGATCCCGATAATACCACTGTTGCCTCAATATTGTAGTGCATGTAATTGAAGACGGACACACGAATACCAATTTGCTCGCCTTGTCTGCTGTGAGCTGGCATCTCTACGTTTATATAGAACGGCAAGACTCCGGTATATTCTAGCGTTTTCGGCAACATACCAAATCCGATGCTAGGCGACATGCTGAAAGCGGTAACCATCCAATGTACTGGTCTCCGTGGTACATCCAGATTGAAGATCTGTCGACCATGCGGGCCGATATTGATATCTTTCCACAGCCAAATATTTTCATAATGCCTTTGGATTCGATTGAATCGGTCCTTGCGGAACTGTGCCAAGTCAGTCGCGTTCCGCTCGACACATCGCGCCTCGTCTGTGCCGTCCTCACAGTCAAATACACCGTCGCATTTTTTCTCCAATCTGTAGCATCGACCAGTTAAGCATTCGCCAAAACCTTGCGTTCGATTGCACAGATCGGGTCGTCGGTATAACACAGCATCTGTGAAGACAACTAGGCCAATATAATCAAACGTGCGATTGACATCAATACCAAAGGTGGAGGACGGAAAATATATCATCTCGTCCGGATCACCGTCGTGATACTGCCAAGTGTGCGTGTGCGTGCCGTTGGTCTCCTCATCAAAATGAGCCATCTTTGAGATTACATTTGCATATGTCAGTTCATTGCCTGCTTGCATAGTGTAGAATGAACGATCGATACCCGATAAAGCAACATAGGCGCCAGGTTCACCATAAATAGCTACCTCAACGCGCTCGCCTGTTCTTGCCTTTTTGTTGTTGATAAATACAGTAAAGTTATTGCGCGAAATGCCGTTCACAGGGAAGGTCAGGGAATCTGCAATAACTTCGCCATGGCGGCCCACGTAATACACCACCGCCGTTGCGACAGGAGCCATTTCAGGGCTCAGAGGAATCGCGAAAGTTTTTATATTGTGTTGCATATTGTCTTCACCAGTCAAAAGGATAGTGCCTTTAGACATGATGAGATAGTTAAAGACATCAATATAGAAATTAGTTTGTACATGGAATATCATGTATTGACCGACTTTGGGATTTTCGGTAGATGTTGATATCTTTATATGCTTCATATTCGGAGACTCATGGGCGAGCAGTAGTAACTCGGTCTGAGCCCTGTAACCCTCGCCATCAGTAAAATGCGCATGAACCCTCATGGAGGTGATGTCATCCAAAATTTGATTGGCGCGATCAGAATCTAGCTCGAGCTGTTTCCTGAGATCCATCTTCACGGCCCATGCATCCGCATGTTCTGGTGATGCCCTTGGATATTGGATATCAATGTTGCGACGTCCGCCAGATCGCATCTCGATGTCTGCGCGGATTTCCATCATGGCGTCCCTGAGCTGCGTGGGTCGTAATGGCGAGTTGTCATGAAAAGATGCAACTAAGTTCAAAGTAAACGGCATTGCTGGCTTGAAGACCTGTGGACTGCCACCAAGAAAACGAATCTTTGTGGTAGAATTGAAGATCCTTGCTTTAGAGTAACCAACGATCACCTCGTCTAGAAATCTCTCACCCACTGTCGCAACTACGGTGACTTCCATTCCGTCAATCGACGGAGTAAAGCCCAGCAATTCCTGCATAGGATATTGGAAGTGATACGTTCCATTGAAGAATCTTAATACTGGTACTCTCTCCTCATAAAAATTAAGTATCCTAAACCACGATGGATAATATTCATTGAAGTTGAAGTATCTCTCGACTGGTTCGATCGCCGCTGAGGGATTGCGTATTCTATCCAGTGGCTTGAAACTAGCTTTTAAAGTCAGATTACCTCTCACCGGTGCGCCCGATGTATAATTTGCCTGAACGATACCGTAAATGTAAGGATCGTTGTCAAAAAAGAACGCTGGCATCGTGACGTTGACTTCGAAACGCGTTTGATAATATTCTTCTACAAGGAATGTCTTCTCCTCCACTTGATTCTGAGCTATTACTTGCACGATCCAGTCTCCGAAAACCGGTTGATCAGAAAGCTGGTACGACAGCGACACTGTACCCAGATTGCTTTGTCTGCTGAGCCATCGTCTCATAATCCTTCTATTTGGATCTAACATATATACATCCACAGGATTATCATAAGCTTTCAATTCCGTATCGATCGGAATTGTTCTAAAACGTACTGTATCGCCCTGCATATACACGGGTTTGTCCAATTGTATGAAAATGGTCATAGAACGTTGCGAGAATATCAGTTTGGTTTCATTTAAAAAGGCTTGGCCACCTGTTAAACTATTAAATAATCCTTCTATGCGCAATTTATAGTCACCATCCACAGAAGTGGGTGGCATGCGCATCATTAAAGTTTCAGGTATACCCTCTTTTACTTCTTGATGATCCGCTGCTATTTCCACACCATTTCGCTGAATAGACGTACGCACCATCATAGGCAGCGGGCTATGAAGAATGTTCACAGCAAGTCTGTACACTTGACCTGGTCTAACCATGCGAGACGCAACAATGAAATACGTGCTGCAAATAAAAATGTTCGTTACGTTAAATAATTTCGTATTCATATAATACACTTTTCTATGTTACACGTTCAATATAGCAATACTCACGAGTCTTTAATTATAACATTTTCATTTTGACCTACAGGATTCCAAAATCCTGTATTCTGATCCCGTTCATCATAACGATTCCATGGAAGTCTGGGAGTGGATTCTGTTGGCTCCTGGGTAAACTGACCATTTCCAGAAGCCAAGAACAATAAGAGTATCCAGACTAACATTTTTTTCTGAAATATATAATTCATTATTAATTTATATTCTATGAAAATGTTTGAAAATATTTTCAAAAAAATGCTCTCTTAGATGTTGTGATGAGTCAAAAACTGAAATGACACAAGGATTAAAATATATAATTGACATCACACAAACATATAGAGTTTAATTACTGTTGTCTTGGAACATAGCCCAGTAAAAGACGAAGAACATAGTAATCATTTTATTTTTGTTTAATATCAAACAAAAAATAATAATTCACTGTATTACACTATGTTATCTATGTCTCTTTGGCTTTGATTTTCCAAAATTCATTGCCAATACTGAAAATCTGTAGTTTACATTATGTACACTATAATTTTTCAATTTTAGTGGCAGCTTTTACTGACAGTTTTGCCAATTTTGGAACATAGTTTTTGTAGAAAGCATCCAAGCCATGTTCTCATTCGAATGTCACTCAGGTATCATTTTATTGGTGCGAATGTTAAACAAAAACTGCGTTTAACAAAGAAAGCAGTTTTGCAACTTTTATAAAATTCTTTAATATACTTGATTTTACTCTCATTAAATCTAATGTATGAATCTAAATGTATCAATCATTGAAGAATTTTGCAATAATAACAAAGCTACTTTCTTTCTTCTGAACACAGCCAAGAATAAACATGAAATATCTGGGAAACACTCAAAATTAAATAAACTCATAGTATCAATTACAGTCAATTGTCCCCTATTCTGTATTAGCCATATTAAAAATCCATGACGTAAATAAATACAACTTTTGACACATATGTGCATCAGCCTTTTATGGGCAATACTTGTGTGACTTGTAAGATGTTGTTGATTTTCTGTGTTATTTAATAAGGCGGTATCATCGCTTTCCGACCGCTGTAGCCGTCGATACGTTAAAAAATTACGCGAAACGGAATCGCTTTTGCGGGGTTAGGCGGCGAGCGGCGGTCAACGCCCAAACGTACATTCCTCGACTCGCGTGTCATCGGCGCTCACCTCGGAATCTCGATTTTCTAATCAAGTCGAATCCGCCGTGTCAGCGTGTGTCGCGCACGATTAGCATCACCGCACTCAAGCCTACGAACGAAGATATTCAACCAAGACGTCAGGCACGTCGGTTACATACATCGCGTGGAGTCACCAGCAAAAGGAGTGGCCCGTTACGAACGTTACAAACTTGGAGTTTATTGTTACTGGTGAATTGGTGACAGTGGAGACGCGCGGGGAATTGGAATTGGAGCTCTCGTTTGTCGTCTATAATATGAACAACGGCAAGGTTGCTAGCATTGAAATGACTGTTGTTTCCCCT
>Ga0157364_1002695_pt1 | contig 16784 bp, 17 predicted proteins | sample AttsexASBM2_FD_111476 | JGI IMG/M metagenome (GOLD analysis project Ga0157364, IMG submission 111476) | Fungus gardens microbial communities from leaf cutter ant in Ribeirão Preto, State of São Paulo, Brazil - Atta sexdens ASBM2 | ecosystem: Host-associated > Fungi > Mycelium > Unclassified ... | reverse complement strand
TCCACCATGCTTCTACCTTAAGGCTACCATGCTTCCTACATGTGCCCTGACGTCATACTCTTAATCTCCACTGTACATGTGCACACCATGTGTACACCATGAGGAACCCATAGTCCCTTGACGTCATCTCCTAACCCTAATTCCATCTCTAGACTCTTCCCGATCCTTCTAGACCCTAAGTCCTTCCAGACTGCTCTAGACTCTATCACATGACTTCCAGGTCACATGCCTATCTCCTAACCCTATGTCCATTGTAGACTAATAATTAACTACTGTCCTATTCCTGTCCACTAACCCTAATCCTAAAGTCTGTCTGCACTCTCGTACTATAACAGTCTCTCATACTATAACATTGATCATTGTACTTGATAGCTTCAATAGCTGACATTTTTCTTTTGTTGATACAATTTATAAGTTCCCATAGGCCCTGACTTTTGTTGGTGATTTCTTGGATTTCCTAGTCAAAGAATAAATATTTAGTACTTTTGACCATACTCTTGAATTTTTTCCAATCTTCAATTTGTTTGGAAGACCTATACCTTTCAAGGTCTCTGTTACAATTAGTGTTCCACCAACTCTTGGAATGCTTTGTAATATTGACAATCTTAGAGTTCTTGGCCCATATTTCTTCCATAGCATGAGCAATAAACTGGACAATACTATCAAGTGAGTTGATATCTGAAATATCATCTGTGTTGATTGATTTGAATACCTTGATAAGTTCATTGACAAAGTTTTTCTCTTCATCACTGTCTTTGACAATTGTACATTTTCTAGTTTGAATATATTCCTCAAATATAGGAATGGTGACCATAAGTAGTGTGTGATCAGAGACCAGTCTCCATTCAGGATGTATTAAATGTTTATCCAGTTCTTCTAATTAATATCTAGGAAACATCAAGTCAAAGACAGAATTTGAATTACAATTTTTATTTGAATATCTAGTAGGAATATAATTAGTAGAAAAGGAAAGCTCCAAATGCATGGACTCCACTATATCAATCAGTATATCACTATAAATAGAATGATGTAGATAATATGGATCCTACAGCCTGTTTCTGATATTGAAGTCTCCAGTCATAATAAGAACATTGTTGATATTTGCTTCAGTATTCATGAGATACTTTAAAGCTGACTGGGATGAGTCTGAATAAACATTCATGAAGAAGATAAATTTATTGTTAAAAAATGAAATAAAAGAAATGTTTCTGTAATTGAAAATATCTTTGCATAGAGAGAAATGAAAGGACAAAAGTTTTATGTTGATATAAGTGATGAATTTAGAGGAGTCATTTTCCTTCAAGGAATTTCTGGAAAAGGTGATCCAATTAGGGTAATTTAGGACTCCTACCAACTCATCTCCTTCTTTACTTATTAAACTTGGTATAGAGCAAATTGTTGTCTATGATAGCTCTTGGATGAAGATGACATCAAATGAATATTGAGTTTCTAAGATTGTCTTGACAATCAAATTATTTTTCCACATGTTCTGTGAAAAGATCTTGATTTCTTTAATAATCATAAAAAATTATTATTCATAACTGAACAAATTGACTGCCTTCTACTCTTACGAAGCTTTTGATATTCTTTCAAGTGCCATTCCCTATTGAAGCAATGCCTCCAGAATAGACATATGCTTGAGTCTGCTTGATGTTCCCCCTTACAGTTTGAGCATTTAAAGGAGTGAGAGCATGGTTCCTCCTGTTTAGTTGCTAGCCTTAAAGGGTTAGTTTTATCATTAGCCTTACAACACCACATGAAACGACAGTGATGTTCATATTTATGCAGTCCATTACATTTGACACACCTAAACCCCTAAATCTTGTAAGAGAAAGTAGTGTGATCTCACTTCCAGCAATTTTTACATTGTGGTATACCAGAGTTCATGTTTATACTACACACAGTGGCAATGAATATTCCTATGTTGAAGCACCTATTAATAAGTCCTTTCACTTTGAAACCACTCTGGACATCCCAAATATCAATCCAAACTATTGTTATGTCCAACTTTGGGAAGATTGTGATAACACAAGGTCTCAATGCCAAAGTTACATTGTTGAAAATGTGATTCTTTCTAATAATGTCTTTGACCACATCTGAAGTAATTGGCATGTTAATATCTTCTCTAAGATATGGAATACCTGTGATTTTAAGATATGACTTAGACTAAGGAAGCCATGGAACATCCACTCCCTTAGCTTCAATTCGATTTATATTCTTGATGTAGTTTTTGATTGTTTAAAGTTCCAATTCTGATGCAACCTTGCTAGTAATAATGACTACACTAGCTAATTATTAACATACAAAATCAACTATGACTTCTGACTTGATATTTCTTAATGCTTTGTTCAAGTTAGAAACATGAGTATTACTATCTTCCATAAACTTCACCTTATTGTCATTGTTCATCAGAACAATGACCTGCTTCCTTAATGGGCCTTTTATGGTCATGTTGACTCTTGGCTTTGGTTTACTGCCTCCATTAATGATTTTCTATATATTGTCAATCTTGTCCACCTTAAGACTGGGGAAAGCATTCTTGGTTTTGAGGATTTCTTTGGTAGAACTTCTGATCTTGGAAGCTTGAGCATACAATTTACCCTTGTTATTGTCCATATTGTTTGAATTTGATGTCTTGAAATATTTTGAAATTTCATTGACCTTCTTAAGGGGTATAGCTAGGACAGATGGAGAAAGTCTTTCGACACTTACCAGTTTGTCCATGCTCTTGTTATCTTTTTTTCAGTATTGATGGGGTTTAATTCTGGAGTAAACTTAGTAGAGACTTTCTGTCTGAAAGAGTTGTTGTTGCTGTCAGCATAAAGAGAGTCCCATCCCAAATTATAAAAAGATAAGAGAAAATTCCAGGTAGCATCACCAATATCTTTAAGTTCCACAACATCATTGGATTTGTTAGTGTTGATTTTTTTGTTTTGAATGTATCTTGCCATTCTGTCTAATGACACTTTAATATTCTTTGTGTTAGATGGTAGTTGTTCCAAAGATCCATAGAGTGAGATGGATGAGAAAGATCTATTCCATAGCTCAGGCTCTGTTAGTCAATTAGAATTGTATAGGATTTGAATGTTAATAATGTCATCCTGTTGACCAGTGTTAGCCTCAATGTTAAGCTTACCCTTGCCTTGTAGTTTAGGTGCTCTCTTTAGGACTGGAGCCTCATTGTTATCTTGTTAACTAACTGCAGAGTTGTTGCTATTGCCAGCTGCTCTGCTGACCAAGTTATCTTGACCAATGGATCCTTCATACAAAAGTTGTGAGCTATTGACAGGTTCAACTATATCCTTGTCTGGAATATTGTTGTTGATTTCTATTCTCTTATAGTATGGAATTGACGAGACTGTTGAAGAAACAAAGCTGCTCCTAGAACTGGTTTTGTATGGAGAAGTAGGTCTTCTTCTGATGTTATCATTCAAATCAATGTTCATCTCCTCACTAGCTGGTACTTTAGACATATTGTTATAAACTTAAATTCTTAAAGTTGAATAGAAGAACAAAACTCTTGTATTAGAGTAAAACACAAGAGAACTCGATAGAGAACTCTTTACAGGATTGTCTACTTTTTATACTAAAGGCACATGGTCTGTACTATGTACTCCCAGCCTACCCTAAACAGCCATATGTATACCTCAAGGCCAACATGCATTGTGCATGTTGTAGGACATCATTCTTCTAGTACCTTCTATGCCTTTTCTCTTGTATCACATGACTAACACTAACCCTAAGTTTTATAAAAAGATACAAAAATAAATTGAAAATAAAATAAAATAAGAGAGAAAATGAGAAAAGACAAAGTCCACACTTTTTGTTCTTGACACATATGTATAGAAATTGAGTGAGAAATGTTAGTAGGAAAGTATTTATTTGCTGATTCTCTTATGAGCACTATCATACAAGATGGTGGTAAGAGAGAAAGAAGTAATGTGTCATGTTCCATCCTAATCCTAAATAAAATAGAGATGAAAAATAAAAATAAAAATAAAATAAAATAGAAAGAAAAATAAAATATAGTCCAGCATTTGCAACTCTGACACCTATGACATCACATTATGTGAGTAGTTCATTTTGTGATAAACAGATAGAACAAGTATTTTTTAACTTTCTATATATTTGCTTGTTGCCAGACTAATTCAGTAATAACTAGAATATAATTCACTAGATTCTGTTACAACTTGACCAGAGTTTGAGAATTTCTTTTATACATACTTCTTTCCTATTAATAATGAAGTTGAAGCTATCAATAAACTCAAAGGGTTAGCTTACTACTAAGAAAGTTAAGTAGTAAAAGACTATTTGGACAAATTTTAGATTCTAATCTCTAAGACTAAACAGATTCACACAATATTGTTGTTAAGTTCAGATAAGGCCTGAAGTCTGCTATTAAAAATCAAACATTACCATTGCTTCTTTCTTTCTTATTATTATCTTGCATAATAGCACCTAGAAGAGAATTAGCAAATATATTGAGTATTTATATCTCTAAACCTCAGATAAACCAACTTTACCACTCTAAACAACATTCAATGGATATTGAAGTCAATTTACCCAAAGGATGTTCTACTTCTCCAATTATTAACTGTTATGATCGATGCCTCCTGGAGTCAACATGGATATGAGTAAAGGGTATGACGACAATGATCGGCTGCGCCGAAGTAGTCTCAGTCAGCGCCTCATGTGGTAGGCATGATATCCTGACCTAGTCCTCATTTTCTCCTCCTTGTATCCTCATGTACTGTACCTCATGGACTCGTCATGTTGCTCTCACTTAGTTATATATATAGCATAGATACATTCCTGTATCCTTACGCTTTACCAATTCAATCCTCCCTTATCCTTTCTCAAGTCTTTGCCTTAGTTGCAACCTGAGCTCAAGCTTAAGGTTGTTACATTAACAGTGATAAAGAAATGTCTGTCAACTCTGCTGCTTTCTTGATAAACTATGCAAAATGTATATAAGCTCAGTCTAAAAATTTGATATAGGTAGAACAAGTTGAGAAAGAGAAGTTACAACATCCCTCTCTATTCTATACACCTTTGGAAACTGCACCTTTGGATGCACAGCCTTTGGAGTTTACAGCCAACCCTATGTATGTACCTTATAGTACTAATACTAATAATACATTGTCTTTCCTGGGTTTAGAACCTTTAGTTATTCTATATCAGGCTAACCAACCAGCTGACTCACAACTGTGGGATAGTAATTTTACTCCAATTTCCTTGTTTGGTATTGATGAATTTTTAACTAGTGACACAAAAAATATTGTGTTCTCTACTTAAAATGGCTACATTTATTAAGCAGTAACTGTTAGGTAACAGGTCAGCTAAGAATATTCCCCAGATTGCAAACTTTGGTTTTGTGGCTTGGAAGTTAATCACTGTTATATACAAATCTGGATGGGATAGGTTAATGGCTAATAACAAAGATCTAACTTTTAGGCAATGTGTCTCTTCTCAGTTCAATAGAAAACCTATACCAACTCCAAAGCCAGCTAAAGATAAATAGGCTAATATTTTAAGAATTCACTCTTCTATTTCTTCTGGGCCTAGCAAAAGTGTTTTGACTAAATATAAGTATTTCAAAAAAGCTTAATCATTGAACTTGAAAAACCACTCATATACACAAGCTTCCAAAAGCAATATTGAGGATATTATCAAAATACATAATATTACTAATAATAAAAGACTGAAAGATAAACCAAAACTTAACATAACTACCAAAGGTCCTTCTAGAAAGCAGATAATCATACTTATAAGTGCAAACAATTCCAAGACAATTATTTTACAAGCTAACATCTATATATTAAACATCAATATACTTCTGAAAGGTATGAAATCTAAAGTCTCTGCTAATTTTATTTGCTCTAACAATAAAGAGGTTATCATCACCACTAATAAAGCAAAAGCTTCTTCAGACTTGAACATAGTTGAGAGGTATGTTAAAGAGTTGAACGATATTAATTCAAACAATGTCATGAACCTCTAACTTTCTCAATCCAAGTTGTTTTCCAAGATCCTAGAGGTGCTCTACTTCTTGGAAAACATGAATCTACCTGTTACATCTGATGTAATAAAAGAGGTAATTAAGAATACTCATATCTTTAATGATATTGTCTTAGCATCTCATTCTTGTATCATAAAGGTATCCTCTAAATCAGACATGGCTGTTATACGAGTTGATATTTAGAATTCTCAAAATGGTATAAAAGCTAAGTATCTTATTCACAAATACTTCAATATAGGTCAGCAAATCACAACTATCAGAGGAACCAACATGAATTCTAGTATTTCTTAATACAAGAATTGTTGAAAGTAGGAACATATCACTTTTACTTGCTGCATGCATGATTCCAAATACCAGAAGTGCAATGGTCTCCATAAAATCAAACATCACAAGGAAACTGTGTGGTATTGTAAGGCTAACTTTAGAACTAATTCTCCTAGACTTGAAACCAAGGAAGGAGAACCTTGTACTCATTTATTCAAGTACATAAATTGCAAAGACAAACACTAAGCAGACAAAAACAGTTGTTCTTTCTAGAAGTATAGATTCAACAGAGAGTGGCATGTGGAGAAGTCTTAAGAACTCTGAGAAATTAGAGCTAACTCAATTCACTCAACTGTGGGTGGGAGTAAACAATAATTATAAAAGGCCTAAAACTTTTTTCACAGAATGTTCAAAAGAACATGTTTCTTACTGACATGATCTTAGAAAACAATCAAAACTTTAATATTTTATTTATTCAAGAACCTCCTTAGTCAATCATCTAGCAACTTCTAAGCTCTTTTTCCAAGGAAGGGAAAGATCTTATAGGAGCTCCTTATCACCCTTCTTGGATTACATTTACAAAATCATCTCTCATTGACAATGATCACCCAAGAGTTATCACCTATATAAATAGCAAGTTGATCAAGTTACATTTTTCATTAAGAAAGGACATTTTTAATCATTGAAATATTAACCTCATCTTTTTTTTCAATCATGGTATTATGTGTTTCATTCTTAATGTTTATTCCAGTGACTAGCAAAATGCCTTAAAGTATCTGAAGAATACTGAGGTTAATTTGAACAATATCCTAATGATAACAGGAGATTTTAATAGCAGATATAGTAATTGAGACCCATTATATCCTCATCACTTGACACGCTCTAACACAGGGAAATAGCTGATAGTCTTAATCTAGATTTATCAACTCTTATTAATTCAGTACCCACTTGGTATGTGGACAATCTTTAAGACTTGAATTTAGTTATAGATTTGATGTTTTTCCAAGCTAAATCAGAAGAATTCAACAATCATCAAATTTTAGATGATTTACAAAGCCATTCTAATCACACTCCACTATTGGTTTCTATTATCATTAAAGAAGAATTTATTCAAGAAATAAAACAGACTATTGTCAAGAATAGCAAAGAGAAAAAATAATCTGTTAATGAGCTTAAGGTCAAGATAAGCAATATGGACACAACTAACATTCTAATTCACTAGAACTTGTAACTCAAGAATTCACTACTATAGCTAAAAACCTTTGGGACAAATATTCTAAGCTTGCTAACATCACTAGACATTCTAAAGCTTGGTAGAATGAAGAGTGTAACAGGGACTTAGCAACCTACCATGTATCCAGAAGGAAAAGAAACTGGATAAACTACAAGAAGATAGTAAGAATAGCTAAATATGTCTTTTTTGACAACAGAATTCAGGAAATTGCTTCAACCAACAAGAGACCTTATGATCTTATAACTTGGGTCAAGAAATGGAAATTACTTGTAATGGAAGCTATCAAATTCAATGGACTTCCTTGTAATGATTTGAACAACTTGTGGCAAGCACCATATCAATCATATAATGCTGCTCAAGATATACTCATCAACATGTGACTTCTTGATGAAATTCCTACATGTTAACAAACAGAATGACCTCCATTCTTAAGAGCTGAAATTATTAATGCCATCATAGAATGCAGTAGTTTATCTACTCCATGCCCAGACTATATATTTTAAAATCACCTTAGAGAGATAGCAAACAACTTTAAATGTGCTACTAATATTATCAATATAGTAAATGCCTGTATCATTACTAGTCATCATATTTCAAGAAATCCATGTCCATTATCATTCCAAAATCAAACAAATTAGCATATGATAATCTTAAGATTTTTTGGCCCAATGTCCTTCTTAACATACTAGGCAAGTTAATCAAAAAAGTAATTAGCAACAGATTACTCTACTCTATTCTTCATATGAACCAACTAGGTAGCATTAGACAACAGTTGACAACTGATGCTGGCATTTTCTTAACTTATTTCATATAAGCAGAATGGACAAAAGGCCTTTATACAAACACTCTTGTTTTTGATATTACTCAATTCTTCCCTTCCTTGAATCACCAACTCCTTCTAATGATTCTGAACAAAGCAGGCTTTGATTTTAATATTTCCTGATTTTTCTCCAGTTATTTAATTAATAGACAGACTTAATACATATGGAATTATTTCACATCACCTTTCTTCAGAGCTAATGTTGGTGTTGAACAGAGATCTGTACTCTCCCACATTCTATCAGCTCTTTATGTTGCTCTTCTTTTCTATATATTCAAAAAAAGAACTAAAAATCTAATATAACTATCACAAAATGAACTACTCACTTGTTTGTGATATCTGAATCTTGGGTGCACTCTCAGAGGTTTAGAAGTGATTCAGAAGTTCAACCTAAATCTGATATAGTTATCATCTGAATAGATATCTAGGACTCACAAAGCAGTTCATTAGCTAAAATACTTGTCAACAGGTCTTTTAATGTGGGAAGTCATATTGCAACAATATGAGAAGCAAAAATAAATCCAGATATGCTCTAATGTAAGAACTGTTGAAAGTGGGGACATATAACTTTCATATGTAGAATCCAAGGGTCAAAATGCATCAAATGTAATAGGCCCTATAAAATGGAACACCACTGTTACTTCACCTGGTGTTGCAAGGCAAACTTCAAGATGAACCCCCCAAGATTGGAAACCAAGCAGGGCAAACCTTGCCCTCATTTATTCAGATGCCTGAACTGCAAAGAAGATCATCAAGCAGATTTGAATGCTTGTTTTTTTTGGAAACATCAATTCAATAAAGAGTGGTACACAAAGAAATAACAAGAATTCTGAGAAATCAGGAAGAACTCAATTCACTCAGCTATGAGTGCTGCTTAAGCATAATTATTGAAAATCTTAAGATATTCTCACAAAATATTTGAAAGAACAGAATGCTTATTGAAACAATACTAGAAACTCAAATAATTTTGACATACTATTCACTCAAGAGCCTCCTTGGTCTTTTATACAAACCATTTCAAGTTCTTCTAACAAAGAAGGGAACAAAGTCATAGGTATATCTAACTATCTGAACTGGATAACATTTTCCAAATTAAGCACTGATGATCATGATTATTTGAGAGTTGTGATATACATCAACATTTGTTTAATGACCATGGACTTCTCTTTAAGAAAAGATGTCTTCAACCATAAAGACATTTGTTATTTCTTCTTTTTTAATAACAGTTCAATTTTCTTTATGATGAACATTTATTTTTAGACAATAGCCATTCAGATTTAAAGTATCTCAAGGATACTGAAGCAAATATTTGCAATATCTTAATTATGGCTAGTGATTTCAATATCAGGGATAATGATTGGGATCCGTCTTATCCTTTTCATTCTTATTATAACAATATTTTAGTATAGATTGCAGACTTTTTTTATCTTACCTTATCCTCAGCCATCTAACAGGCTCATACTCAATACTCCAATAACAAGAACAATTCTAATTAGTCATCAATCTATTCTTTCTATAGTCAAATTCTGCAGAACTTAACAATCATGAAATTCATTCAGAACTTCATTTTCCATCAGATCACTCTCCTCTAACTGTAGACATCATAATCAAGGAAGAGTTCATTCCAAAGAAAAAATAAACCATTGTTAAGAATAGTGAAGAAGAATTCAAATTTGTAGAGGATTTTATAAGAAAATTTGGAAGTATTAATACAATAAACATCACTAAAAAAACCTCTCTTGAAAGCATAGTCCAAGAATATGCTGATATAACAGAGTCAATATAGATATCACATTCTCAATAGGTTAACATTACAAGTTTTTCTAAAGATTGGTAGAATGATAAGTGCCAGGAGAAGCTTATAGCTTATAGAGCATCCAAGAAAGTCAAAGAATAGAAAGACTTCAAGAAGACAGTAAAGAATATAAAACAATTATTCTTTGACAACAAAATTCAAGAAATTGTGTCAAAAAATTGTAAAATATGGGTCCTGATGAATTGGATCAAGAAACAAAACTTACTAGCCATTGAAGTGATTCAATTTAATGGATGACTGTGTATTAACATTGAAGACCTTTGGAAGGTGCTTTATCAAACATTCAATTCAGCTCAAAGTCAACAAGTGAATGAGTCTTTATTAGAAGAACTCCCATCCAAACAGTACTCATCATGGAATTCCTTTTCTAGAAAATAATTTATGATGGCTATCAGCAAATGTAATAATTTGTCTGCTCCTGAACTAGATAGAATTTTGTAGAAGTATTTCAAGCTAGTTATCAGAGATGATAAATGTCTGGAAAACATCATCAACATTACTAATGCCTGTATCAATTTAGGACATTGGCCATTGCATTTTAAGGTGTCTTTGTCTATCATCATCCCAAAGCCCAACAAAGTTGCTTATGATTCCTCCAAGTCTTTCCACTCCATTGTCCTATTAATTACACTGGGAAAACTGATAAGAAAAGTCATTGGCAAACATTTATAATTCCATTTGATTGCAAACAATTTTATTCATCCAAATCAACTAGAGGGTTTTAAACAATGCTCCACTATGGACACAAGCCTATTCTTGACTTATTTAATCCAATCTGGGTGGGTCAAAAATCTTCAGACAAGCATGTTGGCATTTGACATTGCTTAGTTTTATCCATCTTGGAATCATTAATTTTTATTTTTATTTTTTTTATTTCAACAATTTATTACACAGGGTGTGTAGGCAGACTGTGGCAGCTACTTTGTAACTATATACATAACAACTGAAGCTATATGAAAAAGGGAAAGAAAGACAAACAAGAAACAGAAAGAGGCATAAAAAAGAAAGAAAAAGATGAGAAAAAAAAGGAAAACTTAGCAAAGTGATCTACACCAAGCTAACTAAGAGTTGCAAGGTAAAAAAGTGAACACACATGGATTAAGTTTCAGGAACATGATGAAATAAGCTATCAAATCTCTTCTTGGATTCCAATACTTGTTAAATCTTCTGCACTCATGAAGGATGTGGTGTCTCATTTCGATAGGATAGAGACTACATGGACAGCTAAATTCCTTCCTAGGGAAGAAATGAAGTCGATATTCTCCAATAAGAGTGTGATTGGTGATCACTCTTGCTGCTCTTGCACACAATGTATTGGAATGGCCAACATATTGCAGCCATGCTCCACCTTTACTATACATTGGTTCTAAAGTTTTGTTGTCACTGTTGACAAGGTCTAAGAAATTTCTTCCCTTTTGATCTGTTGATCACTTGCTTTTACTTGGGCATTCCCAGAATTTGATCATGTTCTCATGATGACAATTAAAGAAGACTCTAAGGTCATTGAGAATGAGAGCCACTTGTTTTTGGAGTGGGTGAGATGATGGGTCAAATATCTTTCTTGCTGTGTGGATAGAGTTGGTTACAACAATAATTTTAGAAACATATTGAAGATGCATTGCTTGGTTGATACCGCATCTAATAGCAAAGAATTCAGCTTCCGTGCTTGTGATGTTAACAGCGTGATGAAGCATTTTGATGATCGGTTTATTGTGGATGTGTATGTGTGCAATTGAGAAGGCTACGTTGTTTTTGACACTGGCATCTGTGACCATGAGTGCATTAGATGGAGTATTTAATGATTTGATAGCTAGGTTATTGAGTTGCTGGATATGAGATTTAAAAAGACGGTCTGAATTTTTTCTAAATAAATGAAAGGAAAAGCAATTAGAAAAGTAGTTGATTATTCTATCGCCTGGCTTAAATTCAGGATTAAGGGGATCGAAGAAAGGAAAAACTTTGTTGAACCAATTCTCCATATTAACTAAATGACCTTTTATTAGGCCATGCTGGCACCCAGTTAACGAACTAAGCAAAAGTGGGTGAAGAGGTGTAGGTGAGTCACTATTGTTCTCTATAAGCAATTGAAGGATGTGATTGTCTGGTAGGGCATATGCTCTGAGCTGAGATCTTCCACTAAGTTTCTGTAAGTGTAAGTGAATAGAGATAAGGCCAGCAATAGCCTCAATACTAGCTGATGGAGCAGTTTTGAATGCTCCACTTATTTATAAGGCCACTTGTCTCTGAAGTTTTCCTAAGATCTTTAACAGATATACTAGGAGGGCTTTGATATAGAACTATATTTGAAATCCATATAGCGCTATTGGGAGAGCACAGCTTCTGTACAGGAGTTTTTTTGATGCAGAATTAAGCCTCTCATCGAGTTGCCTAAGATCTTCATGCACTTTACCATCAACAATGCTTTGTTAGCATAGAAGTCGATATGTTAACAAAAAAGGAGTTTTCTGTTGAAGATAAACCCTAGGTACTTCCATGTATCTTTTGGATACAACACTGGGCCATCTAATGATGATAAGTCGAGGGGAGGCAGGTTAAAGACTCCATGCATCCTAGAGAAATGAAAAATTTCAGTCTTTGAATGTTCGACTAAGAGACCAAATTTGGAAAGAAGGTTGAAAGCTACATTGCAACTACTAAAAAGGTGGGCATTGGAAACCTGAAAATATTTGCTTTGCTTAAGAAGAAGACCATTGTCAACAAAGGATAAAATAGAGATTTTTTAAATGTTTTTCTAGAATATGAAGAAACAGAGATAGATATAATGTAGAAAGAATAGGGGATAGAGCCAATCCTTGACCCACTCCCACATTAACATCAAATGATGATGAAGAGAAATTGTTCCAAAAGTATTTGGTTCTCCTGTTGACAAGATAGTTTGAGAAGAAATTGACTACTCTCAAATCAAAGTCTGCTTTGCCTAGAATGAGAGCTAAAAGACAATGGTTGAGTGACAGGAAGAATTGTGCAATGTCAAAGGCTAAGGAGCTGGTTGCCATGTTTTTGATCCATCCTATATGAATAAAATGTGTGAGAGCAATATCCGCATCAGTAGTAGACTTGAACTTTAAGCCTCCTAATTGACTCTGGTAGATGAAATTGTTGGAGATGACATGGAATTGAAGCTTATCACCAATGACTTTCTCAATTATCTTTCCCAAAGTGTTAAGAAGCACAATGGGTCTGAAAGACTTAGGTGAATCATACGACGCCTTGTTAGGTTTTGGAATAACAATGGTTGTTGAGTTCTTGAAATGATTGGGCCAATATCCTATCTTGATACATACATTGGTGATGGTGATGATGTTTTTTAAGCATGTCTTGTTCCTGATGACTTGTTTGAGATGTCTCCATAATAACTTGTCAGGACCAGGAGCTGACAAGTTATTGCACTTAACAATAGCACTTGTGAATTTTTTCTCTGAAAACAATGACCATGACACAGTTTGATACAAATTTAGTTCATTCAATATGTTCTCATCTACTTGAAAAAATTGAGCTGTGTTGAATGAAGAGTGAAGAGCTTGCCAGAGATCATTTAGTTCTAAGCAGGACTGACCATTATACTTGATCATTTCAATGGCTAGGAGGTTGCATTTGTTAACCCAACTCATCAGTTCCCAAGGCCCTCACTTTTTATTGGCAATTTCTTGAATTTTGAGGTCAAAGAATACCCTTTTTGTATTTTTGACTATCTTTCGGAAGGTCTTCCAGTCTTCAACACTCTTTGAATGTCTGTATTTGTCTAGATCACTGTTGCAGTTGTTGTTCCACCAACTCTTAGAGTGCTTCATGATGTTGACGATTTTTGAGTGCTTCATGATATTGACGATTTTTGAGTTCTTCATCCACACAGACTCTACAATATTAGCAAAGTCAGTGACAATTTCTTCCAACTGGGATATATCTGAAATATTTGATGTGTTCAACTTTGAGGAGGATGCAATAACTTTCTTTATGAATGAGTCTTCCTCATCACTATTTTTTGAGATGATTCTTTTATGAAGGTTGATATTTTCTTCATTGATAGGAATAGTGATTGTTAACGGCACATGGTCAGAAGTGAGATGCAAATTAGGATGGATTGAATGGTTGTTCAGTTCAGAAGAGTCGCAATAGAGAAACATTAAATCAATGACTGAGTTTGAGTCATTGTTGTTATCAGAGTACCTAGTTGGAACTTGGTTAATAGGAACTAATAGGTTAAGGTTAAAAGAGTCAGCAATGACAATAAGATCATCACTAATAGAAGAATGGTGATTGAACGAAGGGTTCCAGAGACTATCACAAATGTTAAAATGTCTAGTCATAACTAAAAGATTGTGAATGCTAATTTCAGTATCCTTGAGATACTTTATCACAGAATGAGAAGAGTCTGAGTATACATTCATAACCCAAAAAAGTTCACTGTTGATGAAGAAAGAAACAAGAATAATATCTCTGTGATCAATAATGTCTTTGTGAAAAGAGAAACAAAAAGAAGAGAGTCTAATATTGATGAAGATCATGACCCTTGGGCAGTTATTTGTTGTGTCTGGTTCTCTAGCAAAGACAAGCCAATCATGATGGTTAACAATGCCCACCAATAGAATACCTTCACTATCTGCTAAGCTAGGAATGGATCTTATTGTTGTCTAAGATAGTTCTTAGATGAAGATGATGTTGAAATTGTTGTTGATTTTGAGGATTATGTTTATGACAAAATTATTTTTTCTGACATTTTGTGAAAAAATCTTCAGGTCTTTCACAATCATATTATGTTGGCATTCACATCTGAACAGATTGAATTCTTTCTAGTTTCCCAAAGTTTAGAGTGTTCTTTAGAGTGCCACTCCTTGTTAAAGCAATGCTTCCAGAAAGGACAGTCAACAGAGTCTGCTTGGTGGTCGCCCTTGTAATTGAGGCATTTGAATGAGTGAGGGCATGGTTTGCCCTTCTTGGTTTTGAGTCTGGAAGGATTTAACTTGTTATTAGCTTTGCAACACCAAGTGAAATGACGATGATGAATGGTTAGGTGGGGCCCATTGCACTTAACACATTTGACCCCTTGAATGCAACAAACTCCTGCCATATGACCCTATTTCCAGCAATTCTTGTATTGCAGAACTTCTGGATTCATATTTGCACTGCGTACTGTGTTGATAAAGCTTCCCACATTGAAGCATCTATTGATGATTTTCTTTGTATTAGAACCATTTTGCATGTCCCAAATGTCAATCCAGATAATAGCCATATCTGATTTCAGCAAAACCTTTATGATTCTCAGTTTAGAAGCAAAAATAATATCATTGAATACATGATTGACTTTGAGAATGCTTTTGACTTCCTCAGATGAAATTTGCATATTCAAGCATTTGCTAATGTAGGAGATTCCTACAATCTTGAGGTACAACTTGGATTGTGGAAGTCTAAGAGTAGAGATCTGATCTGCATCAGTAGTAAGAGAATTTTTAACATATTTTTCGATCTCTTGAAGATCTGAAGAGCATGCTACATTGTTAGTCATGATGATGATACCTTTGTCATTGATACAAATGAAGTCTGCTATAATGTTTGACTTGATGTTTTTGAGAGCACGATTAATATTGATTATATGCATGCTCAAATCCTTGAGGTAATGTTTGGCTACATCATTGTTCATTGGGACGATAACTTGCTTTTGCAAAGGGTCCCTTGTGGTCATGTTGATGTGGGGCTTTGGTTTGTTGTTATTCCCATTGATCAATTTCTGAACTTGATCAATCTTCTTGTTTTGAAGATGTAGAAATATTTCTTTGATTTTCAGAGTGTCCAGAGCGATGTTTGAGGACAAGTTCAAGAACAAGATAGATTTGGACAAGAAAGAAGCTTGAGCATAGGACTTCCTCTGTGGTTGCTTGTCATTCTTCTTAAAGTACTTGGAGATTTTGTTTACCTCTTTGGGTAATTTTTCCAGAATAGGGAGAGGGAGAGAAGATACAAATGTAAGTTTTACTATTTTCTTGCCTTTATTGTTTGACTGGGGATGAATAACCTGTGGGCCAAATTTTGACTCTACTTTGTTTCTAAAGGTTGTCTTAGATTTATCAACAAATAAGCTATCCCATCGAGATTCATAGATGGCCAATAAAAATTCCCATGCAGCTTTGCCAATGCCTTCTAAGTCCTAAACTTTGTTAGCCTTATCCTCATTAATTGATTTACCTAGGATGTATTTGCGCATTCTAGAAAGAGAGTCTTTGATAATCTTGATATCAGACATCAAGTGTTCCATTGAGCCATGAAGAGATATGGTATGAAAATCACCATCCCAAGACTTTGGGTTCAGAGCCTGATTAATGTTGTAAGACAACTGAACATTGATGTCAAGATTGTTGATAGTGGACTTTATTTTATTCTTCCTTTTCATTTTTATTTTACTTTACTTTTCTTTTTCTTTTAATTTTTTATTTTTAGAACAACTCAGGTTAGGGGTTATCAGTCACGCTGTCACACCAGTCACAACTTGATGGCGTAGTCACGAGACTGATCATGGGAGAAGTAGAAGGAACTAGAACAAAGTGACGTCATACAACATGGACACCACATGTTGGCCTCATGTATTACTCATGGTCATTTAGGGTAGGGTGCACAG
>Ga0157364_1002693_pt1 | contig 16784 bp, 8 predicted proteins | sample AttsexASBM2_FD_111476 | JGI IMG/M metagenome (GOLD analysis project Ga0157364, IMG submission 111476) | Fungus gardens microbial communities from leaf cutter ant in Ribeirão Preto, State of São Paulo, Brazil - Atta sexdens ASBM2 | ecosystem: Host-associated > Fungi > Mycelium > Unclassified ... | reverse complement strand
ATAACTGTTCAGAGCATTCTCGTTATTAATTTCTAGTGATTAACGTTAGTTAGACAAAGAGAGAGAAGAAGAATTTATTTTTTTCTCTCAATAATTTAAAAACTATGAGTATATGAAGTTTTTTATTATGCAAATATAATAACTATAATACATTTAAATAACGTCGGAGATATTCGTATTGTTAAAAGTATCAACTGAATGAAAGGCTATTTTTTCAATCAGAAAGATGTACTAGAACAGCAAAAAAAATTATCTGATTTAAGAATTATATATAATATGTATATAAAGTCTCACATAAATGTATTTTTTATCCTTTCAAATAATCACGTGTTATATTGTTCTATCTACTGTTTATTTTGATCTAAAAGAGTAAGAATTAAATGTTTAAACTATTAATTTACAATTGATTTTAAGTTTAAATCGTTTTTATAAAAAATATAATATTTTAAAAATTTTATAAAAAAATATAACTACAAATTATTGAAATTACAATAATTTTCGAATTATAAAATCAAACTTGGTCAATTATAACATATAAAAAATTTATTTAAATCTACAATTACTTTTACACACGTATCGATTTGTCATTTAATATTAATTTTTATTGTATAAATTGATATTAATTTTTACTGTCTCGTTGATTTTGTTTTTCAATTTTTTTGTGTTTAAACATTACATACGGATTTTGATCGATATTAATAAGAATATGTTACAATATAATGTTCTTTAATATTCACGAATGAATATAATTAATAGGATATTAATGAATATAATAATAGGAAAAAATATTATACGCGAATTATTTGATTTCTATTTTAAAGTTCATTTTAGGGGATTTGTAATTACAGAATTCGCATCAGATTTCAAGACAGGATTTTAATTATAATTTTATATGCCATGTATTTTCATATCGTTTGAAAACTTGATATATTTTAATTATATATATTTTTTATATGTGTATATCTCGGTCTTCAAATATTTTAGACAATTAATATAAATATAATAATAATTACATATTTCTTTAACGAAACTTGAATTTCGGTATATATTTCACATATATTTCTCGTGCATTCAGATTTATACTATCGCGATTTTGATTTTTTATCATTTTAACAGTTGAAATTTATTATGTAATCATATTGTTTGGATTAATGTGAATAAAAGCTGTAAAAAATGAAAATTAAAAAATTTTTACATTAACAAAGTTATCAAATATTAGAGAAAAAAGTTTTTAAATAATATATTAGTAAGAAAATAAATAATAAATTTTAAGTCAAATAGATCCGAACAGATCTCAGTGTCTATATTTTGTAATTCTTAACAACAATTCATTGTTATCGTCGTAGCTTTTTCATGATATAATACATGCACAATTATAACGACACTTTTGTTACAGAAAAATTACAAAATACAGACACTGTTTAACATAATTCACTTATGTCCGTTTCTATTCGATATAGTTTAATTTTAATTTTGATTTAACTAACTCTTCATCTTTTTCTAGTTCTAGTAAAAATTAAAAAAGGATGAAAGGTAAGAACCGAAATTTGAGTTAATCTACATTGATAAAAATTGATAGAAACGGGCATTACTGTCTTCGAATTAAGAGTACGATAATAAACGAACTTGCCGACTTGTGTCTAGAACGAAATTCTTGCAAAAAGCTTATCGCTGTGCGGTAATAGCCGATATATCATAATTAATCGAAAATAACGGAGCAGAACGACGTTAAATATTTTATAATAGCAAATACATATCTTGTAACGGCGACGAGTTGGCTGGCGCACAACGTACGACGCGTGGTGTTGTGTTTACGCAAGGTCATGCATTGCGGTATCATTCGCACAGTGAGACTCGATCGGGCAAGCAGCGGTACGAGCCGCTCCGTATTACATTAATGATTACATTATTCTATTAAAATGCGATCATTCGTGACGATTATTAAAATTAGCAATCGGCTCACTCATTTAACTTATTACGACGTTTTGCCAGATTCTTTCGTTTTGAGTGAAAACACGTCGAATAAGTGTATTTTTATTAAGATTTGAGATAGGGGAGTATTCTAAATAATTACCATTACGACTAACAATTTGTTAGCATAACGAAACGATTGTTATTTATCTGGATACATTTTGTTCGCGATCGACGTGATGGAGAAAATTAAAAATTATCGATTTTTAATGGGCGATACGTATTTTCTTAATAATTTCTTTTCTGTATTCAAATTTGACGCATCGCTTTCGAAGTTTCGTCATACGGTTCGTCGGGAGCGAAAAGAATTGCGCTAATGTGTTCTTCATGTATATGCGTGTGTGCGCGTGTGTGTGCGTGTGTGCGCGTGTATGCGTGTGTGTGTGTGTATGCAGTAAAGAAATTCGAGAGGAAGGAGGAGAATCCGACAATTTGTGAGAGGTATCGAGTAACGGCAGATCAGCAGGTGGAATAATTTATTATCTTACTTTTTCTTATTACCGAATTAATCGTTTTAATCGTTTTATGCGTTTTAATTACTTTTCAAATATTAATTTTCGGTATACAGGATGATCCGATAATGATGATCGAAAAATGTTTTATATATTTGTATTGTTTTATATATTTGTGTAGTTAATAAAGAATCATAATTTTCGCAAAACATCTAACGATAATCTTATATGCTCCTTGTTTGATTATTATTTATAATTAAAACCTTTGTTTCGACATATTGTGTCAATTTTTAGCACAAATATAATTTGAGTAATACGCAAACAATACAAGTATAATTTGAACAATTAATTATATCAGAAATCGAGTAACATTGACCAACTTTGTTTATAATTTAAAAATTATATATGTATATTATATATTATTATGTATTACTGTTGTATGATTTTGATAGTTTTGTAGAATTTTTACATTTTATTATATTATGTTAATGCTTTTAAAATATTATACGATGATTGATGAAGAAATCCTATTTGAAGAATAATCGAACAGTGTTAAAATAAGTGATCGTCAAATATGAAGCCAATAGACAGACAAGTCGATGAAAATTCACATTAATTGTCTTAATCATCATGAGTCAAAAGGAAATAAGCAGAAAGTGGGCGACAGCAGCAGCAGCTGGTGCGATGCACCAAATCCGGTGGGAAGAAAACTAGCTTAATCCTCTTACGTCCGTCGCTGAGCCACTGCCGGAAAATGGCGTTTTTTGCTTGACCTTAAACTTGACAGTAACATGTGAGCATCGCGCATGTTGAAATACGCGAAAAGTCGGTGATTTTTCTTCAAACAGGATAACCGTGAGCATAGTTTTTCAAAAATGCAAAGTCGCGTAAGAATGTAGAAAAGTAGTATCGTATGAAAACTTTTTATCCAATTGAAGTTCAGAATAAGAATAATATCAGAAGTGGATAATCTCGACGAAATTATGACTATTTTATGAAACGATTTTGCTAAAATATTTATAAAAATTTAGCGGGATACAGATCTGAAAATAATTTTGTTAAATTATGAAAGTAATTATAAATATGTACGGAAACAAACATGATGAGCAATATTTGTAATATTTGGTAGTAATCAGTTGTGTCCTACATTAATTATTTTGATAATTTGATAAAATTATTTTCAGATCTGTATCTAAATTTTTAAACATTTTTTTATACACTTTTAGCAAAACCATTTTTTTCCGTAATGTATTATAAGAGAATATTATTGCAAAATATTTTACATAAATAAATATACACAATATAATACTGCTATATATGTTGATTTACATTAGTTTGCAGTTTCTTGTGATTTATGTGAGTATTGATAGGTATTTATATGTAGTCATTGTAAAAAATGGTTCACCGTTTCAAAAGTTATAATTAATATTATTCCTTGGGTTAAAAGGGCGTAAATATCGATTAGCACGTTGGAATTGTCGAATCGAGCGCGATGAAATATAAGAAACGAGAATTGATGCGACCGAAGAAAGTTTCTTCCTTCGTGCTCTCTCTTTTCCGTTTTTATCATAAAGAATTTACTAGACTTTTGTGCAAGAGAATTTTAATTCTCGTGCTGAATTGGAAGTTGGAAATTAAGCGAACATTTCGAAATAAAGCATTGTCGAGTTGTCGTTGAAGTTATTTTAGTTTTACGTATACTCCCATCTAGCAAAAGCACAGTATTAACTTAATCTTCGTGAAATAAAGAGAAAGAATATTAAAAGTTTCAGGATAATATCACATAGCGACGTTTCCTCCTTGTTCCGAGTGTAAAAAGGTATGATGTTAATTATGTATGCGACTTTGGTATGTTTTAATCCAGTATATTCAATTGCACGAAAATTAAAACTCACGAAATCATATAGAAAGATATTTATTAAATATATTCATATATCTTTCAGATTTTTAATAAATTTAGACTTTTAATAAATTCAGTACAATTGCTTTTGTGAAAATTAATGAAATTTTTCTGTGATTACTACATGAAATTTGCTAATGCGAGTACGTGACGCGGACATTTTTAATCTAATTATTGCGAAAGAAGATCTGGGAAAAAGTCCGTAAATCTCATGTTGTTACATAACGAGAACATAGGGAATACATGAAAATAACTTTTAAAACTATGTAGAGAAGTGCAAACGTGAGTATTTTACAATCTCGCGGATGAGACATGGATCTTGTTGAATATTAGTGAGAGTTGGATCGGAAAAAGTTGATACTTTTTACAAGAAAAACGTGCTGCATCACTCGTAAACAGTTTCCATTTTGTAATTACCGGATAATTCTGCTAGTTATTAATCATATTCGCAATTCTAATAACGTGTTAGAAATTTCGTTATGAATTTAAATAACATGTAAAGAAAACTTCTAATTATGACGTAACTGCAAAGTAATGAATGTGTGCATTAAATTTCATGTAAATTCTCATAAAATTTTATGGACAGTACATTAAATTTCATGATATTTCATGAAAAGTACAATAAATTTCATGTACATGTACACAAATATTCTTTTCAGCTACAAATACATAAAATTTAATTTAATATAATGTAATGTTATGGAATTAAATTCAACTTAACTATAACTTAAAAGTATATCAAACTTATAATATTTTTATCAGTGCAGTCTCGATAATATTATAGAAATTTCTTTGCGAGAGGAGTTTTTTTCGTATAAAACAAATGTTATAGTATACGATAACATTTTAACGAAATCAGGAATTTTATAGTAAGAAGAATTAAAAATAATTATATGAGAGAGAAGAATTAAGAATATAAGTGAGGATAAAAAAATTATTTGTTTACATCAACCTCGGTGGTCGCGTTTTATTAAGTTTATGCTCTGGCCATTTTATATTTCATCTTTTACATGAAATTCTAAATTTTCACAAAAACATGAAGGGAACTCATCCTACCGTGAGTCGTTTCCTTTCTCGTCGAGACACTCTTAAATCTTATCGCACAGCGGCAGTCCGGCGGATAGCGGTCTCGAGGTCGAAATTGAAAAACGCACCAGCGGCGGCTTGAGAGGGTAAGTAGGAGAAAGGTTCGTAAGATCGTAGGTGAGTAGGTGATATTGAGCAAAGCCATCTCAAGGGGAGGGATTTTCTGGGAGAAAATCGTGCGATTGAATTAGAATCGAGGATATTCAGAATATTCCTAGGGTTGTGAAAAAGGGGATGCAAAAAGGTCGAACATACGGGATAAAATGCGCGCGCGCGCGCACGTGTGTGTATGTGTGTGTGTGTGTGTGTGTGTGTGTGTGTGTGTGTGTGTGTGTGTGTGTGTGTGTGTGTGTGTGTGTGTGTGTATATAGAGGACCACGGGTTCCTTAATTTTACAATTCTTGAGAGAGAAAGAGAAAGAGAGAGAGAAAGGAAGAGAGAGAGAGAGAGAAAATACATGAATGCTCGTCAAAGAATAATTAGTAATAATAAACGATAATTCACATTGCGTATCTCTCGTTGCGCGCCTAGTAGACTGCAAATAGTAGTCATTCGAAAGTCCGTACGTCGTGTTTTGGAGGCACGAGCAGGAAGTGTATAGTGTTTTATTACAAGAAGTCCATGCATCGACGGGATCTTCTGTGTCGCTTTCCGGACAATTACTTTTGTGATTTATTCGTAATCGAAGGAGCATTTAAGATAAGTGCACCCGGCATTCGAAGATTTAAAAGATTATAACAGTCCCGTAAAGGAAAATTGAATTGAAAGAAACTGATAGTGTCGGATGATAAGCGTAGCTCGTGAGCATAGCTTACAAGCGATTGGAAAAATAATAATCTTTTTAATTCCTTCTGTGTAGAATGAAGCATAACGATATAATAAAGTGCCCAATGTGGAATGGAGAGGAATTACTCTAATAAAACAATTAAATCGCTTAATTCCATCTGAAGGATTAAAACGAACGGAAAAAATTAATAAATTTTTCAACTTATCTCTGACAACTTTATAGATTGAGTCAGTCTCTTTGAATTTCTTCTTCTTCAAGCGGGGAGAGCTTTAAAAATCAATGGTAAAACTGACAAAAATCGAATAGCCGGGAGAAGCCATCTTTCGCTCTTCGATAATTATATGAGTAATTGTCTTTTGTTTGACAGAAAAGCGATGCGAAGGTCGGTCGCGTTGTACTCAGATATACTCCGCATACCTTGTTATTCAGCAGCAGTTGAACAGATGAATATGATTTATTGCAGAGAGCCGTAATACCACAAGTGAAACCGTTCTAAGTATATTTGTTATACACACATATTGTTACCATTGCCACATGAAAGCAATTATTAACTCCATAGCCTGGGCCATTGTTAGACGAACGAGAACTCGGGACTGTTTCTTGAAGTAGGATTGCAACTGGCATTACTTTTTTAATATTACTGTAAAGTTCGCGTTTATAATTATTACACTTTTTTTATAAAATGTAATAACTATTGTTTTTAAGAGGACAATTAGAAAAGATTCAAGGAGATCTGAAACACTGGAAACAAACAGTTTTTTCTCATAAATTTTAATAATTAGACTTTTGCGTTATTCTTTCAACGTAACATACCACGTTTTAAATTTCTTTATCGAGAAATTATTTCCAAGAGTGAGCTGATTTAAGAATAATTACGTTTCCCCATAATTTTATTCTTTATCTCTTGCTCATTTTTTTTTTAACAGCGCAATCCTATGTCGAGAAAGAAAAGAGTTACAAGAAAGTGAGACAAGTTATCGTAATAGTCGCCGATTACTCCGTAACAATGGCAATGCCCATACGTATGAAGTCTGTAATCGAAATGCTTTATATTTTTACACCGAACAAAGCAGTATATAACGTACAATAAAACAATAAAACATGTCCTTCCATACATGCAACCTCAAGATGACAAATGTTAAATTTTTATTTTTACAACAGCCCACTATCACTTCCGATATCTGAGCTATATTTGGGCGAATAATTATAGTTGAGACTATTAATTAGGATATTAAAGTCGGCTAGATTCATTTTAATCGACTCACAATTTTACGATTTCTACACGAATGATCGTCTACTGTAATATACGCATTATACGATACGTATATATATATATATATAAATATATATATATATTAGTGATATTATATCATGCGACGACTCGTTTTACGATCGTTAATAATCCGCAGAAAAGGAAGAATTTCGAAACTGTTAATTTCTTTTTCGAAATTATGAAAACGAGCTGGCCTGTCCAAACAAATACATATATATAATTAGCGTTCCATTCGTCCGTTGTCGCAGCGTCCGATTGTACATTGACGGCAATTAACTCCGGCTATGCAGATTTATGCTGTTTCGAAGCGAAGAAATCAAAAGAAAGGGAGAAGATGCAGATAGTACCAAAAGCGAATTGCGAACGCCGACGCGTTTAACTTCACGACCGACACATATATTGTACATATGTATTTATTAAAAATGATAGATATACGAACTCACACACAACAAACACTCGACACATAAATACGCATACATTTACGCAAAAGTTTCCACTGTGCCGAATACTGTGTGTTAAATATTTTTCTCCGACATTATCTTCTGTATATCTATAGTATGTCTCTGATATTCACATAGTGACACATTCGTTCTTATTTTAAGATCGTTTTAAGTAATGTCTTAAGATGTTAATACGGCTCTGTGATTGGCTTATGACATCTTAAAACTGTACTTCAGATAGTTTTAAATATAAAAATCGATTATCAGTACCGACCTATAATTCATATACAAGAAAAAAGAAGAACTACATCGATTCCGCGAATACTCGACAGCCTTCAATATTATTGTTTTATGTAATGGATTTTAGATATAGTTGCAAATTGTTTCTCCAAGTAATCTCTGCATATGTGAGTTTGACGTGAATACGATCGCGATAGTCTCGCGCCTTTACGCGATGTCGTTTTTCGATCTCGCAGAATTCAATCAAAAGTTGCTAAATCAAAGGTTGCATCCTGTCTAATTTCTGTCGATGAAATTAATCCTTGGCAAATTTGCCGAAAGATAAAAGTTAGCCAGTATCAGGATGTTATGTGGTAAACATTTGCGTACACAACATGTCGTTCCATCAGCAACGTCATCATTGTTATCACCTGATCGACCGACTTATAGTGTGCCGTCGAAGTTTATTCTCATCGACGGGACACTGTACGGTTTTTTTTTTATAATCGCAATCAAATTTAATTTCAATATATTCTTGATCTGTACAGGCTGTGTCGGAAGTCCCGCGATTGTTTTACATACGAATTCCTCGATATGAAGTTTTATAAAATATATGGAAATTAAGATTACGAATTAAGGAGTTTCGAGCTATGTGATATAAATCATAAAATCTTATCTTTCTATCGCGTAAATCATAAAATCTTATCTTTCTATTAGTAAATTTTGTTTACTAATATATAAATCTCAGGCTCGAGATGCAATCTAAAGTACGTCTACAGATTTGTCGAAGAGGTAAAAAATTTTTATCAATTCGAAAGTATTGATGGAAAAACTTCTCGAGGGAAAAATGCGTGTGACTTTTGATACGGCCTACATATGCGAAGTTTAACATCGTACGGCAAACACACGAACAAATTAAATTCACATTTGTTTTTTTTAGAACGCCTCTAATAATAAAGACAGCCGTACTTACTTGTACGTGAAAGTATACGTATCTGAAGGAAGGGAACTTCGATATCCTCGATTCGCCAAATCGCGACGGAATTTTCTTCAAGCGCGGAGCGGGACGTCGCCAAATTGGGATATTGCCTTTTGGATATAATAGGAAAGCGAGGATTCGATCGTCGAATCTTCGAAACGCGAGAGACCGAGAAGGGGAATAAGGCTAATGACGCGTTGAGTCGAGCCTGAAATTAATAATCAAAATTGAACGACTGTTTGCGAAACACTTGTGATTAACTATTTTATAAAACCGACCTACGGTACGTCCTTAGATATATTATGTAACAAAATGTAGAAAGCAAGAAAGGAGAAATAAATCGAGGAAAATTCCCTTGTGAGAGAGCACGAATATAAAATAAAGACTTTTAAACATTATATCATCCGTTTTTATCACACTTTCATCTAAATGATTAAAAAAAAAAAAAAGAAGAAAGAGGTAACAAGAAAGCGCGAAGACAGTCTTTTTCGTTTCGATGTTTATCGTTACTCATTTTACGCGCGTCGAATCGTTGGGACTGTGTTCGTAATGTTATTAGCCGTTAGAAGTTTCTCGATCATTAGGAGCCGTCAAAAGAGAGAAAAAAAAGAAATCGAATGTTTACAGAAGAAAAGGTACATACCACACGCTTACTGGAAAATACGAATATAAAATGTATTTCAAGACGTCTTCATGCAAAGCTGATGAATGTTTTACGTGTATTAAAATGTTCCCTTTTAATCCTATTAAGACTTACAAAATATTATAAGTATTATACTTTACTTGTATATATACATATGTGATAAAAAAAATATATATATATCTATATATATACATCTTGTTCTCTTGTGTGCGTAAAATTTATATTCGTGACCTGTTCTCCGTAAAGCAAATGTATATGTTGAAACATTATATGCATAGTTAATTCGTAATAATACAGGTTATATGTCAAAATCTTGATATCGTGAGAACTACAAGCGAATTTGCAAATAAAAGTTTTATATATTTACAGAAAAATATATTTTTGACTATCTATTTTTACAATTTGGTTTTACAATCTTATTAAATAAACAATATCAACGTGAAAACTCGCAATATATATTACAATTTGTGCACAATATATATTACAATTTGATTTTAATAAGATGTATGTGTGCAAATTATGTCTTTGATATGTTAACGTTTTTAAAATATCGTGATTATCAAGCAATTTTATTTGTATATCGCGCTAGCTTTCATAGACTTCATTATTTAAGTAGAATGTGCATTATAAGTTTATCACAGTTCTGCAACAAGATATAAATTCATACTTATGTATACTCAGTCAATTGGAATTATATTAATAATTCCTATAGAGAATAATGTGTTTGAGAATCCAGTGATTATTCTCCTTTAAGCATATAGTTTTTTAAACATCATTTGAGGGTATCATGTCCAAGTCGGAGACAGTACTAACACTAGGTAAACTACTGTCGCTCCAATCAGGATGTGGACAGTCCCGTAATGGACTAGGTACATTAACAGATTTCCTATTTTGCATATCGCCTTGCTTCCTTATGTCAGAAACTGTTGATTTTGTAATGCTTTCAAGAACTTTTGATGCATTCAGAAATAAATTTTTAGTGTAATCATTTTGTTTTTCCTTAAGCGTTGTATACTTTCTCATTTTATGGATGTCATTTTCTTTATTGTCATCCTTCTTTGAAGATTGATGCAAGGATTTTTTCGTGATTACATCGTTCGCGTTCATATTTTGGCAAACTGTATTATTTTCATTATTATTTTGCTTTGCTGATTTTTTATCGTTCTTAACTGTTAACAATAAACATTAATATAAATTAAAAATTGCATTAAGGCGATTCAATTAACAGTAAACTCAACTGTTTAGTAAACTCAAAAGAGTTTTACCTTCATTTTGATCCGGCAGTATAGTATGTGATGATTCTCCATCAAGTAAACTAACGAGTTCGAAATCTTTAACGGGCACATCTTCTTTTAAAATATTTTCTTTAGCAACGGAATCTTCTGAAGAAATGTCTGATAAATCATTCCAGGATTTATTAAAGCCATTAGAAAGACTTGAGGTAGGAGACGAACATGCATGCCCTGTATGAATTAACGATATGTAAGGACTTGTATTTCCTTCTTTCATATATATCTCATATAGAGTTTTTAAATGTTTTTCAATCTGATTTTGTAGCTCTCTGTAATATAAATTAATTGTATGTTGTTACGTAATTTGTACAATTTACAATTATGCGTCCACTGCGCGCGCGATCAATAAATTTTTTAAAATATAAACATATTAATAATAGAATATATAATATACTCACTGTATTGTATTTCTATAATCAATAATTTGTGTATCTCTATTAGAACATAACGCTGAAAGTTTATGTATTTCCATTGTTAAACATTTGTTATCAATGTCATTTTTTCGTACAAATTCTGTTTGCTTATTTAGATTCGTTTTTAAATCTGTAATTGTTCTTTCATTGTTTTCAATTTGTTGCATTAGCCTTGATATTGTATCATTCTTTTTATAAGTTGCTTCTTCCAATTGTTGTGTAAGCATCTCTACTTGAAATGTCAACTCTGCGTATTTTTGATCAACTTCCTTTAGTCGTTCATCTCGCTCTCGAATTTCACTGATGTAAAATAAAAAAATTGAAAAATTAGTATTAACTTCTATTTTTCTTATTACATTTATATATCGCAACAAACCTTTTTAATCTTTCTCTTTCTAATATGAACGATTCATATGACAAAGTTTTTATCTTTTTACCAGATTCCTTTAGTGGAACTGCAGTGGATTCTTTGGTTTCTAGATCCTGCAAAAAATAACAATGTGATAAATTCAAAGTTGATATAAAAGTAACAGAACAATTTAATAGATGTATATAATGTCAAATAAAATATATCCTTCAAAATATAAATTACAGGTAGACATAATACTTAAATAATACGCAATTTCACACAATCTACCGGTATTTTCTGCAATATTTGTTCCATTTCAGTAAAGATTTCACAGATTCTTTTATCCTTTTTATTAACTAACTCTTTCAACTGTCTTATTAAATGTAACATGTGTACTGGATTAAAATCAGTTTTTTCAAATTTGTTGAAATCATATTCAGAACATTGTACAGCACAATCCTGAACAAGAATTGATGAACAGCAGGATGGTGAATGTTTTTCATCTAACTTCATCTAGAAAGACGTTTTTTATAAAATTATATGTAAACAATATATTCAATATAAGGATTATTATAAAGAAGCATACATATAATCATATATAGAGCTGATATTTAAAGTGGCACAAGCTATTATCTCTAAAGTATGCTGAATCAAAAATATGTTCAGACAAAAATTGTATAATTTCAAGGAGGAAGAATGATAAAATCAATTTTAAAAAAAGATTTTTCAATATTGAGGATTATCTTCATTTGTTTTAAATGAAAGAATTTGATTTTATTTATATATAATTCCCCTAATTATTCTGCATACACAAATATTAAGGTAGAAATATCAAAAAATTAATAGTTTACGAGATATATTATACTTTATTCTAATACGTTTTAATATAAAATCTCTCCTAAACTTTTAATTTTTTTATAAACACCTTAGTATCTTTATACAGAATAAGCATGAAGTAAATCAACTGATATAAAAGAAACATAGTTACTCTTCAAAAATGATACAATTACATAGCTTGTAACACTTTAAATATTCTATTCTATACATGTGTGCATTTGAAGTTGTACGAGACTTACAGGAGGATGTTTGATAGTACTTTTCTGTTGTTTTTTAGCATTTATATTCTTTTCTGCTTCTTTCCCATTATATTTAGAAGACTGTTGTTTTGTTATATGTAACAAATTCTGATTAAAAACATTACTCCAGTTTGGTGGAGTTTTACTATCAGTTGTAGATCTTATTTTCTCAGCTTTCTGTCCATAGCTACAACTTGCTACAGGCGAAGTACGTTTCTGACCTTTATTCTTTTTTTTTACTGTGACTTCTACAATGTGATCTTGGCCAAACATTATAACTTCATTGGAAGGGCTCATCATAACACGCTTCTTATAAAAAAATGATAATTTATTCAGATAATAGAAAAATTATCTATATGGAATGCATTATAGAAAAAATTGTGAAACCTTTTGTTCTGCATCATGAGCTTTGAAAGTTCGTTGATAATTTCCTAAACTTTTAGTCTTGACAGCAGCAGTTTTATACATTTTACTCATTTTGATACTTATTAAAGTCACATCGACTACTAAATATTATTGCACATCTTTTATACGAATACAGTTGTATATATATTTATAAAATTCATAAAAACAAACAGAGAAAAGCAAATTTTACATTGAACATAATAGAAGATTTATATATTAATAAATAATCAGAATGTATATTGTATAATCTAAAAGTATAATACTTTACAGTATAAATCGTAGTATTTACTTAGTACTCGTCAGAAGAAGCGTAGAGTGACTATTAATTATCTGATATAGTTTTACAAGACAAATATCAGCTAAAATCCTTAGAATGCAAGACATTAGATTCTACGCGACATCAAACTTCGCAGAATGTTATTAACTGCTCCTTTCCCTCCTCTAGAGTGTGTTGAAGTGCGTTAATTCTAAAATGCTAGGGAGCATTCTAGTAAAAAACATAGCTTGTGTTCCAAAATTTACTGTCAGCACTGAAAATCAACAATTTGGGCTGCGTTCGGATTCCCATCTGGGTGCTCCTTAAATGATATATCATCCTTGTTATTTACCGAACGTTAAACAAGGATGACATGACACTCGAATAGGAATCCGAACACAGCTCTAAGCCGGTTCTACATTAATTGCAAGCCGACCGCAAATTTGTTATGACAGCCAATCTGAAGCTTGCATTTTGAAATCAACACTTCATATTGGCTGTCGCAACAAACGCGTTATATATAATTCGTTATCGAGTCTCTTACTTTACACGCTCCGACGCAATTGTAATACTTTCGATCGTCGCATTTTTTGTATTTCGTCGTGAATATTTTTCTGATAAGACTTCTCGCAGTGTTTGTTAAAGAATAAAATCAGTGATTGGTATTAATTTGTGACTGTTTATTCGAATTTTCTAAACCGAGTCTTCGATTCCCATTCTGCACAACTTCACTCCTTAGTGGAAAAATATAATTATTGAAAAAAATGTTCTTTATTGAGAGTAATAAACACACTTTTACAATATACTATGGCCCGTATTGAGAAGCCGTTTAAGCCGTGATCAGACTATGCATTGGAAATTGAAATTGAGAATAAGATTGAGATTAAAATTAAAGATCAATCACACTATGAATTATATCTAACATCAATTAAGATTGAGATTAGTAAGAATATCAGATAGCTAGAATCACACATAACAAAAATTATTGAATACGCATTTAATTGCATTTATACGTTTTAATTGTGTTTGTACTTCTTATAATCCTTTATAACTTATTATTTTGAACATACACAATACATTTAATGAGATTAGTCACATGAGGTTAGTCATGTGACTGAAGTATTGGAAGTTTATTGGTTGAGATTGAGATTGAAAATAGGAAAAATATACGGAGGCCTACATTTCGATCTGCAATCTCAATCTCGGCCTGTTCTATTCCCATTATCTTATCAATCTTAATCTCAATCTTAACAATGTTAGCACGCTAACATGCTATAATTTATGTTACGCATACTATACTAAACGCGCTTTTAGAGATAAAAGTTTTGAATACGGGCCTACATATCTAAAAAGCACTTTTGTAAGTGTAAACGCATTGTACCCTGACCTCCTTCGATAGTTAGTCAATTCTTTGCACGTGGCCTTCGCGAAGCAAGGCGACAGAAGTCATCCGGGCAACCACCGGACCCATAATGTAAAAAGATAGATGTACCATTCCCGTGGATGCGTAGTCATCTAAAGTAAAGAGCCAATCAGAAATCGTTCAGGATGTCAGAATTCAATATGACTTCAAAGTGATATACTGCACTGCTGTACATTTGCTTCACTTCACTCTGCACTTCTTATTGGTTCATTATGATCGTTACATCATGACGCGTGACACCATGCGTAATGGTACACCTTTATATTTATATCATAATCAAACCTAAGTCTTGCGCGGGAATTCGAGCGGATTGGACGTGTATTTCACCTCGCTTTGGGTGTTGCCACGAAGGTAACACAGTCTGGCCACGTTAATCCGGCTATACCTGAGCCACTCAAATATAAAAGAAGAAAAAACCACCGGTTGTGAAATCAACGATACAATCTAGCAGTAAGGAATAACTCCATTTTCTAGCCCACATGGTCTTGACGACATATTGTCGGAAGCTGCCATATTTAATGCCATAGCATCACCTCATTGCGCTATCGCGTGATGCACCAACATTCCATGTGCGAGTGATAGCACATAGCACGATGACCGAGCAGATCGTGAAATAGATTCAAATATAATCGATAGATGACTCGCCATTAGAACCGGAATCAAACTATGCATTGAAGATTGAGATTAAAAATTAAAGATTAAAATTTCATCAAAGAGGACAAAAAAATTTTGGTTCTTTTTGTTCTGATTGGTCAAACTTCAATCTTTCAATCTTCAATCTCATTCTTCAATGCGTAGTCTGATTTCGGCCTTATATGTACCGGCATAATGCGCGAAGTAATATAGCGAGTAGCGACTCGTACCGATTGTAGATAGCCAGCTCTATCTGTGCCATTTCGCAAAGCTCTACATAGATCGCATCAGTCGAGAGAGTCTGTAAAGCTGGAAACACAATGAAAAGCACAGACAATAGGAATAGGGAATAAAAGATTTCAACCTAGAAAGCGTCCATTCTGTTATTCATGAATTCTGATAAATTGAAATCTGTTATTCTCTATTCCTATTGCCTGTGCTTTTTATTGTGTTTCCAGCTTAACATGTGTCACGTGTGCCACAAATCGGGAAGAAAGTGGCCAAACTGATTAGAGAGATAACCCATTCTACTCGATTCTGCTCCTGGATCCCATCTATCCACTGAATATATACGGCATTGAGGAAAATTCGTGGTCACAATTGATCAGCCGCCATTTTAGTTGGAACGATATTGGAGCGAATCAGAAGTGTTCGCACGTGCGCTGCGATCGATGTATCGATCGATGGATGTATGGAAATCTGTATGGACATGAATGGTAAAAAAAAAAAAAAAATAAAAAAAATGTCACTTTAATTTTATTAGTACATTCAATAAAATAACATTAATAACACTTTTCATTATCCTATATCGTTAATACATGTGCAGGAATTGATATATTTAATACAAAAATTCTTACCTGAAATGAAATGCTTCTCTGTCTACATTCAGGCATGCAGCACTTCATGTTGATACACATGTTGATACATATTTTACACTCAAACGATTTTATAATCAAAGTAATCTTTCAAATACAACTCTACACACGATGATTTTGCTGACATATGCGTCTCACTAAAGAACACTAAACGTAAGTGCGCATGAGCACTTGAAAACACTTCTGATTCGTTCTTATACTGAATTAAATGGAAAATTGATCAATTGGGGCCATGATTTTCTATGCTTCATAGCAGAAATGTCCATTCCATATATATAGTTCATCTATCCTATGCGGAAATTCGTCCTCCCT